>ERZ837590.204-NODE-204-length-58628-cov-11.810288_pt1 | contig 58628 bp, 64 predicted proteins | sample MGYA00519573_ERZ837590 | MGnify/ENA primary metagenome ERZ837590 (study PRJEB31850, sample SAMEA3708820) | human gut metagenome | biome: human gut; feature: human-associated habitat; material: faeces | place: China | collected 2014 ... | reverse complement strand
TACCATTACGTATATGAAAAGTCTTAGAAATATCCAATTGAAGCTTCTGGCATCGATGATGTATGTGCAGCACCGATTTTTACTTATATTATGTCGTCAGTTCGCCAACCGAATGTTTGCTAAACAACAATATTTTACGATTTATCAGATTGAAAGGATCGAAAGAATTAAAAGGATTGAAAGGATTGAAAATATGCACGAATTAGGCGTTGTATTTCACATAATAGATGATTTGAAGGAAGTAGCCGCGAGCAATGAAATAACTGAGATAACTAAAGTTGTACTGGAACTTGGTGAAGTGTCAACGGTGATAGATTCATACCTGACAGATTGCTGGAAATGGGCAATAAAAAAAGAAGAATTGTTAAAAGATTCGGAGCTTGTCATAGAAAAGATAAATGCAGTTACTTATTGTGAAGACTGCAAGTCTGAATATGAAACAGTGAAATATGGAAAAATCTGTCCAAAATGTGGGAGCAGGCATACATATCTTTTACGTGGCAGTGAATTTAATATCAAAGAAATAGAGGCGTGTTGACATTTTCCGCTTGTAATATTATGATTAAACAGATTGAGATTATAAGAAAATAATATATCAGGGATGAGCATAAGTTATATACCATGTTGTCTGTAAATTAAAATGCTTTGCGGGCGATAACTATAGGAGTTACCTGGAAAAACTATTTTCTTAGGATATAGAAAGGAATCATTACCATGAGTAAGGAATTAGAGAAGAATTACAATCCTTCAGAAATTGAAGACAGATTGTATCAGAAGTGGCTTGATAAGAAGTATTTTCATGCAGAAGTTGACAGAAGTAAGAAACCATTTACTATTGTTATGCCACCACCTAATATAACAGGTAAGCTACATATGGGTCATGCACTTGATAACACAATGCAGGATATTATTATACGTTTTAAGAGAATGCAGGGATATGAAGCATTATGGGTTCCAGGAACTGACCATGCAAGTATTTCTACAGAAGTTAAGGTTACTAATGCATTAAAGGAAGAGGGAATCGATAAGCACGAGCTTGGAAGAGAGGGCTTTCTTAAAAGAACATGGGAATGGAAGAAAGAATATGGCGGAACTATCACAAGCCAGTTAAAGAAGATAGGTTCTTCATGCGACTGGGATAGAGAAAGATTTACTATGGATGAGGGCTGTTCTAAGGCAGTTCTTGAAGTATTCTGCAAGTTATATGAAAAAGGTCTTATATACAAGGGCTCAAGGATTGTAAACTGGTGTCCTGTATGTAACACATCCATATCTGATGCAGAGGTTGAACATGAAGAGCAGGCAGGACATTTTTGGCATATCAATTATCCTGTAGTTGGTGAAGAAGGAAGATATGTAGAAATAGCTACTACACGTCCAGAAACACTTCTTGGTGATTCAGCACTTGCTGTTAATCCAGATGATGAAAGATACACAGACCTTATAGGAAAAGAAGTATATCTGCCACTTACAGACAGAAAGATACCTGTTATCGCAGATAGCTATGTTGATAAGGAATTCGGAACTGGTGTTGTTAAGATTACGCCAGCTCACGATCCTAACGATTTTGAGGTAGGTAAGAGACATAATCTTCCAGAGATTAACATACTTAATGATGATGCTACTATAAACAAGCTTGGTGGAAAATATGCTGGTATGGATAGATACGAAGCAAGAAAGGCTATGGTAGCAGACCTTGAGGCACAGGGACTTTTAGTTAAGGTTGAAGACCATGTTCATAATGTAGGTACACATGACAGATGTAAGACAACAGTTGAACCTATGATTAAGCAGCAGTGGTTCGTTAAGATGGATGAGCTTATTAAGCCAGCAGTTGAAGGTGTTAAGAATGGTGATATTGAACTTGTTCCAGCTTCTATGGACAAGACTTACTTTAACTGGACAGATAATATAAGAGACTGGTGTATATCAAGACAGTTATGGTGGGGACACAGAATACCAGCTTACTACTGTAAGGATTGTGGAGAAATGGTAGTATCTAAGGATAAGGTATGTACATGTCCAAAGTGTAAAAGCACTAACGTGGAACAGGATCCGGATACACTTGATACATGGTTCTCATCAGCACTCTGGCCTTTTTCAACACTTGGCTGGCCAGATAATACACCTGAGCTTGACTACTTCTATCCTACAGATGTACTTGTAACAGGATATGACATTATATTCTTCTGGGTTATCAGAATGATATTCTCAGGATATGAGCAGATGGGTAAGAAGCCATTTGGAAAGGTATTATTCCACGGACTTGTAAGAGATTCACAGGGACGTAAGATGAGTAAGTCACTTGGAAATGGTATTGATCCACTTGAGGTTATAGATAAGTATGGTGCAGATGCTTTAAGATACACACTTATCACAGGTAATGCACCTGGTAATGATATGCGTTTCTACTGGGAAAGAGTTGAGGCAAGCCGTAACTTTGCTAATAAGGTATGGAATGCTTCAAGATTCATAATGATGAACGACCCAGACAATAAGATAAAGGCTACAGACGAGAAGCCAGCTAATCTTACAGCAGCAGATAAGTGGATATTATCAAAGATGAATTCGCTTATTAAAGAAGTTACAGATAATATGGAAAAGTACGATCTTGGTATAGCGGTTGCCAAGCTTAATGACTTTATCTGGGAAGAATTCTGTGACTGGTATATCGAGATGGTTAAGCCACGCCTTTACAATGACGAGGATACAACTAAGACAGCTGCTATATGGACATTAAAGAAGGTTCTTATAGATGCACTTAAGCTGCTTCATCCATATATGCCATTCATAACAGAAGAAATATTCTGCAATATACAGGATGAAGAAGAGTCTATTATGATAAGTTCATGGCCAGTATACACAGAGGACAATAATTATTCAGAAGATGAAAATGCTATTGAAACAATTAAGACAGCTGTCCGTAATATCAGAAATGTAAGAGCTGAGATGAATGTAGCACCTAGCCGTAAGGCACTTGTATATGTTGTTTCAGAGAACGAAGATATAAGAGATATATTTGATAATGGCAGGGTTTTCTTTGCAACACTTGGCTATGCAAGTGATGTTAAGGTTCAGGCTGATAAGAGCGGCATACCAGATGATGCTGTATCAACGGTTATTCCGGGTGCAGTTATTTATATACCTTTTGCAGAACTTGTTGATATCGATAAGGAAATCGAAAGGCTTAATAAAGAAAAAGATAAATTACACAAGGAAATAGCAAGATGTAACGGAATGCTTAACAATGAAAAGTTTACATCAAAGGCTCCACAGGCTAAGATTGATGAAGAAAAAGCTAAGCTTGAGAAGTATTCTGATATGCTTGCACAGGTTGAAGAAAGACTTAAGACACTTTCTAAGTAATTATAATGCACCTAAAGTAAGAGCGGGAGTGATGATAGTACTCCCGCATATTGAAAGGAGATAAGTTATGGCAGCAGAATTTATGAAAAAACTCCCATTTACACGTTTTGCCATGGAGATGAGAAGTGGTAAGATAATTGAGATTGATGATGGTTTTGTAAAGATGCTTGGATATACAGAAGAAGATATGAAGAATGGTCTTGTATTCAAGGATATTGTGCCTGATATTGATTATGAAAGTATAATATCAGAACTTCGTGAGACATTTATCGACCAGAGATATGCATGTTATGAACATTTTTTTAAGACAAAGACTGGTGAAAAGATAAGAGTTGTCGTATTTATAAGAATAGAGAACAAGCTTCTTGAAGGACATAGAGTGCTGCGTGTAAGTGTCGGCAATGTTTCCAGTTTAAACTAACAGGATGGAGAAAAAATGCAGGGATTATTAGAAACAATCCAGAAGAATATTGAATTCGTAGGAATATCAATCTTACTTATGGTTATAGTGTTTGCCGTGGCAAGAGGCAGTGAAATACTTATTGAAAAGAAGACAGGTGTCAGATTTACATCTGAAAAAACTAAAGTTAATAAAACTGTAATTATGGCAATGCTTTCAGCAATAGCAGTAATACTTATGTATTTTGACTTTCCTATACCATTTTTAGCACCGGGATTTTATAAGCTTGATTTTAGTGAAATACCTGTGCTCATAGGTTCTTTTATGTTAGGACCATGTGCTGGTGTTATAATAGAAGCTGTCAAGGTTATATTACATTTTTGTATGAAAGGGACAACAACAGCTTTTGTTGGTGATTTTGCTAATTATATATTAGGATGTATGTATGTTGTTCCAGCATCTATCATATATCACACAAAGAAAACAAGAAAAATGGCAATAATATCACTTGTTGCAGGTGGTGCTATACTTGTTGTTGCAGGAATGCTTCTTAATGCATGGTACCTGCTTCCTAAGTATTCAGAACTTTATGGCATGCCTATGGATGTACTTATAGCTATGGGAACAAAAGTAAATGCATCTATTAAAGATGTGTTTTCATTTGTTGCACTTGCCGTTGCACCTTTTAACATAATAAAGGCACTTATAGATGGAACTTTAACAGTGATTTTATATAAGTATCTGAGTCATCAGCTAAAGGCATAGTTTTATGTCATGAATACAATTTAAATATATGCAGATAATATAATGCTATGAATGTTAAAGGAGGATATATTATATGCATAAGTTTAAATGGTTTGTAGCCGGAGTTATGTTTATCACTATTGTATCTGTACTTGTAGGCTGCGGCTCCAAGACGGATTCGGAAAGCGGGAGTAATACTGGTGCAGGCAGCAATAGTAAAAACACTGTAGAAAATATCATGACAGATGCAGCTACAGGGGCAAAAGAGATAGCAACAGATGCGGCAACAGGTATTAAGGAAATAGCAACAGATGCGGCAACAGGTGCCAAGGATATGATGGAAACAGCCAAAGATGGAATAAAAGAAATGGCGACAGAGGTTTCATCAGCATTTTCAAAATAGTATTAAGATTATTATAATACGTAAGAGTATTTTATAACAGTTATCCAGCAATATAAGGTTGCCGGATAACTGTTTTTTATTGTAAATGTCTTGTGGATTTGATATACTGATAGAAAATGATTTTATAAGGGAGAATTGCAGTGAAAGACGGATATATCAGAGTTGCAGCACTGACACCGAAGATAAAAGTGGGTGACTGTGTATATAATGGCGAGCAGATTAAGGCTCTTATTAAAGAGGCTTATAACAAAGATACAGCAGTAGCGGTATTTCCAGAATTATGTATAACAGGATATACCTGTAATGACTTATTTTTACAGGATACACTTATAGATGAAGCGATGAGTGTATTATTAGATATAAGAGATTATACATCAGATTATAAAGGAATGCTTGTTATTGCAGGTCTTCCATATATGCATCGTGGAAAGCTTTATAATGTTGCCGCCGCAGTTATGGATGGACATATACAGGGACTTGTGCCTAAGATGTTTATACCCAATTATGGTGAGTTTTATGAAAGAAGACAGTTTACAGAGGGCTTTAAAAGTAATGTGACAGTTAAGCTTGATAAAGATGAAGTAGTCTTTGGAGGAAGCATAATATATAGCTTTGATAATTATCCGAAGTTGAAGGTAGCTGTAGAAATATGCGAAGATTTGTGGACACCACAGCCACCAAGTATAAGACACGCGCTTAACGGAGCCACACTTATCGTAAATGCTTCGGCAAGTAATGAAACTATAGGTAAGGCAGCGTATAGAAAACAGCTTGTTATAGGACAGTCTGCAAGACTTGTGTGTGGTTATGTATATTCAAGTTCAGGTGAAGGAGAATCAACACAGGATATAGTTTTTGGTGCACATAATATGATAAGTGAGAATGGCTCACTTCTTGCAGAGGCTGAAAAGTTCGCAAATGAGTCAGTTTATGCAGATATAGATATAGATAGAATATGTTCAGAGAGAAGAAGAATGTCTACATTTGTTGTGGATGAAGACAAGGCAGCGGCTGAAGGTTATACATGTGTGAGGTGTCCGCAGCTTATAAGCAGGGAACTTAAGCTTGACAGATTCTTTGACAAAGCGCCATTTGTGCCATATGACAAGAACGAAAGAGAGGCAAGATGTGAGGAGATTCTTGATATCCAGACATATGGTCTTAAGAAAAGACTTGAACATACTGGCTGTAAGAGTGCTGTTATTGGTATATCTGGTGGACTGGATTCAACGCTTGCACTGCTTGTTACAGTCAGGGCATTTGATTTGTCAGGACTAGACAGAAAAGGAATAACATGTGTTACGATGCCATGCTTTGGAACAACAGACAGAACTTATAATAATGCTATAAAGATGAGTGAAAAGCTTGGCGCAACATTAAGAGAAATCAATATAAGAAAGTCAGTCAAACAACATTTTGAAGATATCGGACATGACGAAGCAGTGCATGATGTCACCTATGAAAATGGACAGGCAAGGGAAAGAACCCAGATACTTATGGATATAGCAAACCAGACAAATGGCATGGTTATAGGTACAGGTGATATGTCAGAGCTTGCCCTTGGCTGGGCAACATACAATGGTGATCACATGTCTATGTACGGAGTGAATGCATCAGTGCCTAAAACACTTGTAAGGCACCTTGTAAGATATTATGCTGATACATGTGAAAACAAGGAACTATCGGATGTTTTAACAGATGTGCTTGATACACCTGTAAGTCCAGAGCTTCTTCCACCTAATGAGGATGGAACTATACAGCAGAAAACAGAAGATCTTGTTGGACCATATGAGCTTCATGACTTTTTTATGTACCATATATTAAGATTTGGTGTTGGTCCTGAAAAGTTGTTCAGAATTGCAAAGCTTGCATTTGCTGGTGAGTATGATGAAAAAACGATATATAAATGGCTCCGCACATTTATATGGAGATTTTTTGCACAGCAGTTTAAAAGGTCATGTCTGCCAGACGGACCAAAGGTTGGGTCAGTTGCAGTTTCACCAAGAGGAGATCTGAGGATGCCTAGTGATGCAAGTAGTGCAGCATGGATAAGAAAGCTTGATAAAATAAAAGAAGGTATGTTGGAGGATTAAGATAACATGGCTGGTAATAATGCTAATAAATCAATTAATAATTCACAGAATACAAATAATGGAAAAGTGATGACTAAATATGACAGAAAAGTCGCTAAAAGAAAAGAAGAAGAGAAAAGATTACAGAGAGAAAAGATAATATTCAGGGCTGTAACAGCTGGTATTATAGCAGGTATCCTTATAGCAGCAGTGGTCATATGCAGTATGAGATATTATAAGATACATAACAGATTTATAAGTGTTGATGGTGATAATATAAGCCAGATAGAATTTGATATGTATTATAATGTGTCTAAGAATGCGGCTATGTCACAATCTTTCTATGGCAACACAACAATGGCTGATTACTATTCATATATGGGATATAAAAGTTCAGAGAATGATAAGAGCCAGACTAACTCACAGACAGGAAAAACATGGTATGAATATTTTGCAGATAATGCATTAACAACAATTAAGGAATATAAGGCACTTATTAAAGATGCAGATAACAGCGGTTTTGATTATACAACTGGTGATGATGATTATGCGGATTTTACAAAACAGATAAGTGATGCAGCTTCTGAATCAGGTAAGAGTGTTGCTGATTATTATAAGCAGAGTTTTGGACAGTATGCGACAGAAAAGAATGTTAAAAAATATGTTATGGAGTATCTTAAGGCTAATGCATACCAGAGTAAGCTTACAGAGAATATGACAGCCACGGATGATGAAGTCAAGGAATATTATGATGAACACAAAGATACATATGACCAGGTTGATTACAGAGAGTTTACAATAACAGCTATAGATTCTACAGATGGTGAAATGCAGCAGGCTAAGGCAAAAGCGGATGAGTTTGTGGCAGGAGTATCAGATGAAAAGTCTTTTATAGAGCTGTGTAAGAGAAATGCTGCTGATGGTGAAACAAAATATGATACTGATGAGGGTTCACTTCATTCAAAGATTACAAGTACTGGCATGGATAAAGGAACATCAGAATGGCTTCTTTCAGATGAGCGTAAGAGTGGGGATGTTACAGTTATAGAGAATACGTCATCACATTGTTATTATATATTATATTTTATAAATAAATCATATGATGGAAGCAAGGATGAAACAATTGCATCAAATGTACTTAATGAAAAATATTCAGCTTATATAACAAAGCTTACAGAAAACATGCAGACTAATACATATAACAGATTTTAAATAATATTTTAAGTAATATTTGAAATTAACTGGAATATAGGTGGAATATGATATATTCCGGTATTGCAGTATTCATGGATACTTGTATTAATGTATATGAAAGGGGGAGGGGATATGTTTCATACTATATGTATTGCATGTATAATAATAGGAATCCTGATACCGTTTTGCAGTATTGTGCTTAATTTGTTTGATGGCTTTGTGGATTTTGTATCAATAGATGTATTACAGCTAGAGTTTGGACAGGATATGATATTGGACTTTTTGCCCTTTTCAATAAACAGCCTGTGCCTATGGTCACTTATATTTGGCTGCTTAGGACTTATACTTGATGGCAGATTGTCAGAAACTACGATCATAATAATAGGATTTATAGCCGGATATATATGTGCAGTGGCACTTCAGTCAGCAATCAAAAGACTCAAAAAAGTTGAGAATTTTGCAGCTGATAAAGAAGAACTGCTTTTAAGAAAAGGCATTGTAAGTAATACGATACCTGAGAATGGAGTAGGTGCAATAAGTGTACAGTTAAGTACAGGTACTAATGTATCATATCCTGCCAGATCAATAGATGGCAAAGCTATAAAGCAGGATAAAGAGGTTAATATCTTAAGATTTGATGGTGACTATGTAATAGTGCAAAGTACCTCATATCTCGAAGATAAATATTCTGATATACCTGGGGAAAAGAATTAAGTAAAGAAACGACCTCAGGAGTAAATCAGAAAGTAACTATTAATTAAGGATATGGTTGAGGCATAATGTGCACAACCGGAAATGGGAGGCAGACATGGGATATGGAGCAGAATCCAGCATTGTAGGAATTGTAGCAGCAGTCATTGGAATTGTACTGATTCTTACTGTAGTCTTAAGAATGTGGAAAAAGGTTCCGCAGGATAAGGCAGGCGTTGTAACCGGTATGAAAAAAAGAGTTATCACTGGTGGTGGTGGACTTGTTATACCAGTATTTGAAAGAATTGATTATATATCACTTGGAAATATTCCACTCAGCGTGGCAACAAGAAGCAGTCTTTCAAGTCAGGGTGTACCAATCAGTGTTATAACAACAGCGGTTATTAAGGTAAGAAATGAAAAGAACAGTATATTAACTGCTATTGAGCAGTTTACAGGACGAAACGAGAAAGAAATTATCGATAATATCCAGGGAACAGCTATTGCTGTACTTGAAGGTAAGCTTCGAGAGATTATTGCTACAATGACAGTTGAAGAGCTGTATCAGAAGAGAGAGGAATTCTCATCAAGAGTTCAGGAGGTAGTTGGAACTGAGCTTGGAAATATGGGACTTGAAGTAAAAAACTTCACTATCACAGATATATCTGATGAGAACGGATATATAAAGGCACTTGGTGATGGTATGATTGCCCAGAGAAAGAAGGATGCTGAAATTCAGAAGGCTGAGGCTGCAAGAGATATGCAGATTAAGACATCACAGGCACGTCAGGAGGGTGAGTCAGCCAAGTTAAAGGCAGAGGCAGATATAGCCCAGGCAGCAAAGGATAAAGCTGTCCTTGAGGCTAATTATATGCAGGAACAGCAGACAGCACAGGCTAAGGCAGAGCTTGCACATGATATCCAGTCGAACATAACACAGAAGGATGTTATACAGGCACAGATGGATGCTGAACTTCTTAAACAGCAGAGACAAAAAGAAATAGCAGAGGCACAGATCCAGGTTCAGATTGCATCAGAGCAGAAGAACATAGAACTTGCCCAGAAACAGGCTGAAAGAACTAAGGAAAGTTTAAGAGTAACAATAGTAGAACCTGCTAACGCTGAAAAAGCAAAGCAGATGGCAGATGCAGATGCTGAAAAGTATAGAAAGATAGCGGAAGCACAGGCCCGTGCTGAGTCAAGAAAGGTAGAAGCGCAGGCAGAAGCAGAGGCTATTGCCATAAAAGCACAGGCAGAAGCAGATGCCATATCAAAGACTGGTATAGCAGAGGCAGAGGCAACTAAGGCTAAAGGTATAGCAGAAGCAGAGGCTATGGAGAAGAAAGCAGAAGCCTATGAGAAGTATGGCCAGGCTGCTATGATGGAGATGCTTGTCAAGGTACTTCCTCAGATGGCAGAACAGGTTGCTAAGCCACTTCAGAGCATAGATAAGGTTACAATTATTGACAGCGGTGATACAGCTAATGGTTCAGGAGTCGGACAGATGGGAGGATATGTTCCTTCAGTTCTTGCAAAGACAATAGAATCTATCAAGGAAACTACCGGCTTTGATATAACAGATGTTATGAAAGCAAACACAATCCAGGCTAAGACAGATAGGAATATATCAGTTGATGGAATGGAAGGAGTTTCTAATATTACTATAAACAATAAGGAATCTTAGTTGATAAATTACAATCCAATAGTATAATATTTAATATCAGGGTGTCAGAATTCTTATTATATTCAGGGTTTTGACACCCATTTCTTACATTTTAACAATATATCTGGAAGGAATAATTATATGAGAAAAAAATACATATTACTAGATCTTGATGGAACTATAACAGATTCAGGCGAAGGAATAACTAAAAGTGTGCAGTATGCTCTTGAAAAAATGGGAATAGAAGAAAATGATATGGCAGTCTTAAAAAAATATATAGGACCACCGCTTAATGAGAGCTTTACAAGGTTTCATGGAATGGATGCTGAAGCTTCACTAAAAGCCGTTGCATATTATAGAGAAAGATATGCTGTAAAGGGAATATATGAAAACAGGCTGTTTGATGGAATAACAGATTTTCTTTCAGGACTGAAAAAAGAAGGATATGTTGTTGCATTAGCTACATGTAAGCCTGAGATATATGTTCCAACGATACTTAAGCATTTTGATATAGAACAGTATTTTGATTTCGCAGTAGGAAGTGAACTTGAGGGAGGAAAAAGAAGACATAAAGATGATGTTATAGAAGAAGTACTGAAGCAGATTATGAAAAAAATGGACATAAGCGAATCAGATATAGTATCAGTTAAAGCAGATTCAATCATGATCGGTGACAGAAAAGATGATGTGCTTGGAGCTAAGGAAGCAGGTATTGAGTCAGTTGGATTAAGATATGGCTTTGCAGAAAAGGATGAGTTAGAGAATGCAGGAGCAGATTATATACTTGAAAAAGTAGAAGATATACTTCCATTTCTTAATCAGATGTAATAAAGCATTGATTTGTTTTATTGTTTAAAAATTCTAAAAACATATATGCGAAGTGATATAAAAATGTACAATATAAACAAAATGTGCCGAAGATTTTCGGTACATTTTTTTAACTTTGAAAGTTGAAATTTTTTATAAAATGTTTATAATTAAAGTATAAAACAGTACTGTAATAATTAAATAAAAAAGATGCAGCTATATTTTAAGTTTACATCGAATTCAATTCAATCAAATGAGGAGGAAAAAGCTATGATTAGTTTTTTTATTTGTCTGGCTCTTCTGATAGGTGGATACTTCGTCTATGGTAAAGTTGTAGAGAATACATTCGCACCTGATGACAGAGAGACACCAGCAGTTAAGATTAATGATGGTGTAGATTATGTTGTTATGCCACAGTGGAAGTTGTTTTTAGTACAGCTTCTTAATATTGCAGGTCTTGGACCAATATTTGGTGCTATGCAGGGTGCTCTTTGGGGACCAGTTGTTTTTCTTTGGATTACATTTGGTACTATATTTGCCGGTGGTGTTCATGATTACTTCTCAGGAATGCTCTCAGAACGTAATAACGGAGCTTCTATTTCAGAAGTCTGCGGTATATATCTTGGCGGATTTATGAAAAATGTAATGAGAATTTTCAGTGTTGTATTACTCGTTATGGTAGGTACCGTATTTGCAGTTGGTCCGGCAGGACTTATCGTAACTTTGTTTAAGAATGGTGGCGTAACTGGTGTAGTAGCAAACACTGAGTTCTGGTTATGGATTATTCTTGCTTACTACTTTATTGCAACATTTATTTCTATTGATAAGATTATCGGACGTATTTATCCAATATTTGGTATATGTCTTATAATTATGGCACTTGGTGTTGCTATTGGTATTTTTACTCATTCAGAATATCAGATACCAGAAATCTGGAGTAACTTTACTAACATGCATCCTAAGGCAACACCTATCTGGAGTGTTATGTTCATTACAGTAGCGTGTGGTGCTATATCAGGCTTCCATGCTACACAGTCACCTCTTATGGCACGTTGTATGAAGTCAGAGAAACAGGGACATTTCGTATTTTATGGTGCCATGGTTGCAGAAGGTGTTATAGCTCTTATATGGGCAGCAGCAGGATGCTCTATATATGAAGTAACAGATGGCTTAAGCACAGGACTTAGTGCAATACTTGCTAATGGACAGTCAGTTGCTATATATGATGTATGTTCTAAGACAATGGGTGGTGTTGGCGTAGCACTTGCTATGATTGGTGTTATTGTATGCCCTATCACATCAGGTGATACAGCCTTTAGAAGTGCAAGACTTACACTCGCAGACTGGTTTGGCATTGATCAGGGTAAGTTTACAAAAAGACTTATTCTCTGTGTACCTTTACTTGCAGTTGGTGCATTTGTAGGACATCTTGATTATACTATCATATGGAGATACTTCAGCTGGACAAACCAGACACTTGCTATGATAGTATTATGGACAGCTAGCATGTTCCTGTTCAAGGAAAAGAAGAATTACTGGATTACAGCAGTTCCAGCAACATTTATGAGTGCTGTGTCTATGACATATTTCTTCTATGCAAAAGAATGTCTGAATCTTGGTACAAAGGTAGCTTATCCAGCAGGTATTATTATTGCAGCGGTATTCTTTGGAATATTTATGTATGCAACAAGAAAGCAAACTAAAACTGCTAATTAAACTATTTAAATAAACATACTAATCCTAATAATCTTAATGATAACTCTGGGCCAGTTGGATGTTATATGAAGCGCTAGTACATCGTTTTTGAAATAATTTGCTAGTTGCTGTTAAGTATACATATGACTGGTCCCAAAGTGTTTTTTTCGGAGTTTTTTTCAAAGTGTTTTTTCCGGTATATTTAAGGATGATATGATGTAATAATGTAACGAAGGGAGTAAGGAATATGATATTTAAACCTAGATGTATATCACAGACTTCACTGACAAAAGAAGAATTAATTAAGGATAAAAAGAACTGTAGAAAGTTCGGACCATGTGGGGTTGGTGAGAAGGCTATATATCTTAATAGCTTTTATTTTGACAGGAGATATTATATACCGCTTTCTTCTGTTAAGAGAATATATAAAAGAATTGCTATGAGTAAGGGTGGATTTACTGGAAAAGGCTTGTTTGCATCTATACCATATCTTGTTGTGGAATATGATAATGGACAGGAAAAACAGTGTAATTTTAAGTTTGAAGAGAATGTTGATATGCTTTTATCATATATAAAACAGAACTATCCATATATAAGAATTCATAGTGCAGAAGCTGAAAAAAGACTCAAGGAAAAGGAACGCCTGATGGCTAAAAAGAAAGTCAAGGTATTATCACCTAAGGCAAAGGAGAACATTGCTGTGCTTAACAATTGCCTTGATTATCTTGATAACAAAGAGGAATTAAGTCTCAATCTTAGTGCGGGAGCCAAAAGAAAGAGAGTGTACGACAGGAGTAATCCAGCGTACAAGTGGGTTGCACTTTTTATAACATTACTTGGAGCAGCTTCACTTATATACGGTATATATTCGCTTATAATACATGCAGGATTCTCTATATATTTTCTTTTGTTTGGTATGGCAGCAATCTTCTTTTTCTCAAGTGCCAATGTGCTTCCAACTGCAAGGAATAATAAAAGATATATAGAATCGCATCTTAAAATGGCTGTAGATGAAATGCAGGATTACATAGCAAAGTATCCTGATTTTCCGGTACCAGCCTGGTATGCACATCCAGTTGTAATAAAAAGGATGATAGATATCATAGAAGAAGGAAGAGCAGTTGAGGTGGATGAAGCACTTGCTGTATTAAAGAATGATTTAAGAGCATTGAACTCAAGTGTTGCCGTGGAACAGGAAGAATATGATGAAATCGTTACTATAAAACCTATGTTTTTAGTTCGCGATTATCAGTAAAATGAAAATAATATTTGTTTGTGATGTAAAAGTGCCAATCTGACATTATTAAAAAATATCAGATTGGCACTTTTAATAATACCTGTTTTGCATTATTCTTTCATGCAATAAGGTAAATATATCTTATTAAGTAATAGATTATGTAAAGGAGGTAATATCTTAAATGCTATTCTGATATTCTGAATAAGTGTATAAGATATGAAAGGCTATGAAAGAGAAAAAAGGTAGTATTATTCAGACAGTGGCAGGCTTAGTTATCCTTATCGCAGGTATAGTATTATGCATTAATACATATGTTGTTAAAGGAAACAAAGCATATGCGGTGTCTTTACTTACAGCGATTGTAGGTGCAGTTATACTTATATCAGGTTTATATAGTCTGTTTTCAAAAAACGAAAAGAAGCCTATAGATGCAAAGGTTATAGCACAGGCTGCATTATGTGCTGCATTATGTTATGTTGGTGCAACATTTATTAAAATAGATATTCCGGTAGGAACAGAAAGAACAATGTTCCATTTTGGTAATGTATTCTGCGTTCTTGCAGCACTTCTTCTTGGTGGTACATGGGGTGGTCTTGCAGGAGCTGTTGGAATGACAATAAGTGACCTTACAACAGCATATGTAACAAGTGCACCTAAGACATTTTTCTTAAAGCTGTGCATAGGACTTATAGTAGGTTTTGTTGCACACAGGCTTTTTAAGCTGTCTAAGGAACACTCTGTAAAGTATGTTACTATAGCAACTGTAGTATCAAGCGTATGTGGTATGTTATTTAATATTGTAGCAGATCCTATAGTTGGATATTTCTATAAGACATATCTTTTAGGAGTACCTCAGGATCTTGCAAAGGCACTTGCAAAGGTAGGTGCAGTTACAACATCTGTTAATGCTGTTATAGCTGTTGTTGTGGCATCTATAATATATCTGGCATTAAGACCTGTTATGAAGAAGTCGGATATGTTAAGGGATTTATAATATGCATTTATAGATATTGCTATTGATTGGATTGGTTGCAGTTAATACGTAATTTGGTAATATAAAAGATGGAGTCAGATGTGTTAATCCGGCTCCATCTTTTATAGTGTTATGGCATAATTGAATTAGCGCCATCTACTATTACACTTTGTCCAGAATAATAGCATGAATCAGGACCAGCTAAGAATGCAATAACTGGTGCAATATCATTTTCTGGATCACCAAAACGTTTCATAGGGTTTAAGTTAACCTGCTTGGCATATTCTTCTGGGAATTTTTCAGCCCAGGCTTTTGCAGCAGGAGATTCAGCTCCAGGAAGAACAATATTAACACAGATTCCATATTGTCCCCATTCCTTGGCAGCGATTTTGGTTAAGCCTCTTAAGGCTTCTTTGTTAGAACCATATGCTAACTGACCGGCGATACCAAACATTCCCGTTGCAGAAGCAAAGTTAATGATTCTGCCTTCATGCTGTTCTTTCATATAAGGAAAGGCTGCCTGCATATAGTTAAGAGAACCGATAACACCACTCTGCCAGGCTTTAAGCATATTGTCATAAGAAGTTTCTTCAACCGGAGCAGATGGAACAATGGCCTGGGCGTTGTTAACAATAACATCAACAGTACCATATTTTTCAACGGCAGTCTTAACAACTTCATCTACACGTTCTCTGTCTGCAGAGTCGCAAGTCATAGCAAAACCTTCCCCACCAGCTTCTTTAATCTCTGCGATTGTCTGGTTAATAGGATCTGGGCGGCGGCCTGTTGCTATAACCTTAACACCTCTTTTAGCAAGGCAAAGGGCAATTCCTTTTCCGATGCCCTGGCCAGCTCCCGTAACGATAGCAACTTTTTCATTTAATTGTTTCATTATACATAACCTCCAAACTTTATTAACTGAATTATAACAATATTATATAGAAAAGTAAACAAATAAAATTTATTTTGAAGCACTTTTTGAAATAAATGAGAAAAATATGATGTTATCAGATATTAATACTAGAGGAGTCATCTTTTTTCAACAGATTTTATAAGTACATTTAAAAGAATAAAGTGATTATCATTCTTAAAGCATTTGTTGACATCTGAAGGGATAATGGTTTATGATGTATGATGTGAAGTTAGCTATAACTAACACGGTATCAGCAGGATTGTCAAGAAAGATTATACTATAATAGATTTTAGAAAATATAATCAACAAGCTACAAAACTGTTACGATATCGTTGTAGAAAAATCTTTTTATTATATAAGAAAAATTTTAGATTATGGAAGGAAAATGTAATGCTATTGAATATTTTTAAAGGTATACTGATCCCGTTTGTTGGGACAACACTTGGTGCAACATGCGTGTTTTTTATGAGAAAAACACTTAACACGTCAGTGCAACGTGCACTTACAGGGTTCGCAGCAGGCATAATGGTTGCTGCTTCAATCTGGAGTCTTCTGATTCCAGCTATTAAACAATCTGAGAATATGGGTTATTTATCATTTGTTCCGGCAGTTGCTGGGTTCTGGATAGGGATATTGTTTTTACTTGCGCTCGATCATTTGATTCCGCATCTTCATGTTGGAAGTGTTCAGGCAGAAGGACCTAAAAGCAAGCTTAGCCGTACTACAATGATGGTGTTGGCAGTTACACTACATAACATTCCTGAAGGTATGGCGGTTGGTGTAATGTATGCAGGATTTCTTGCTGAAAATGCACAGATTACAGCAGCTAGTGCACTTGCTTTATCTCTTGGAATTGCTATTCAGAATTTTCCGGAAGGGGCTATTATATCAATGCCTCTTAGGGCAGAGGGCGAAAGTAAGGGAAAGGCGTTTCTTGGAGGTGTACTTTCAGGAGTGGTTGAACCGATTGGGGCTGTGCTGACTATTCTAGCTGCACAGCTGGTAATTCCAGCATTACCATATTTACTTAGCTTTGCAGCAGGAGCTATGTTATATGTCGTGGTCGAAGAATTGATTCCAGAAATGTCACAGGGACAGCACTCTAATATTGGTACGATTTTCTTTGCACTTGGGTTTAGTTTGATGATGATTCTGGATGTAGCACTTGGGTGAAATATTACGTTGTAAGAAAAAATATGCTTATCAGTCAAATCAGGAAGGGGACGATTAAAACAGTAAAAATCAATTTTTTCACCAATTTCAATACCCATCAAACCCGCATAAACACTACGCTTTATAAAAAGTTTATAATAAATTAGCACTCACCACTTGACTTGGCTAACAATGAATGATATAACAATTATCAGAAAGTGAATAAAGCATTTTCTATTGAACTATTAATTCACGGGTAATGAAAGAGGTGAGTTGTATGAATATTCAAAAGTTTACACAGAAGTCAGTCGAAGCGATTAACAATTGTGAAAAAATAGCATATGATTATGGAAATCAGGAGATTGACCAGGAACATTTCCTGTATAGCCTGATGACTATAGATGACAGCCTTATTGCAAGTCTTATAGAAAAGATGAATATTGATAAGGATGTCTTTTTAAAGAATATAGAACAGCTGCTTAACCAGAAGAATAAAGTATCTGGTGATGTAAAGCTGTATATAAGTAATGATCTTAATAAAGTGCTTATTAATGCTGAGGAAGAAGCAAAGCGTATGGGGGATTCCTATGTATCAGTAGAACATCTTATGCTTGCTCTTATAGCATCTCCTAACAGAGCCATAAAGCAGCTTTTTAAGACATACGGTATAAACAGGGAGAGTTTTCTTTCTGTGCTTGCGACAGTAAGGGGGAATCAGACAGTTAATTCTGATAATCCGGAAGCTACTTATGATACCCTTAGTAAATATGCCACAGATCTTGTACAAAGAGCTGCAGATGGCAAGATGGATCCTGTTATAGGCAGAGATCAGGAGATAAGAAATGTTGTAAGGATTCTTTCACGTAAAACAAAGAACAATCCGGTTCTTATAGGTGAACCTGGTGTTGGTAAGACAGCAGTTGTTGAGGGACTTGCACAACGTATTGTAAAAGGCGATGTGCCAGAAAGCTTAAAGGATAAGAAACTTTTTGCACTTGATATGGGAGCACTTGTTGCTGGTGCAAAGTACAGAGGTGAATTCGAGGAAAGACTTAAGGCTGTTCTTGATGAGGTTAAGAAGTCAGAAGGTCAGATTATTCTTTTCATAGATGAAATTCACACTATAGTAGGTGCTGGTAAAACAGAAGGTGCTATGGATGCAGGTAATATGCTTAAGCCAATGCTTGCAAGAGGTGAGCTTCATTGTATAGGTGCAACAACACTTGATGAACATAGACAGTATATTGAAAAGGATCCGGCACTTGAGCGTCGTTTCCAGCCAGTTATGGTGGATGAGCCTACTGTCGAAGATACAATATCTATTTTAAGAGGTCTTAAAGACAGATATGAGGTGTTCCATGGTGTTAAGATAACAGATGGTGCATTAGTAAGTGCAGCAGTTCTATCAGACAGATATATAACAGATAGATTTCTTCCAGATAAGGCTATTGATCTTGTAGATGAAGCATGTGCGATGATTAAGACAGAACTGGATTCTATGCCAGCTGAGCTTGATGAAATGCAGCGTAAGATCATGCAGCTTGAGATTGAAGAAGCAGCATTAAAGAAGGAAACAGATAATCTTAGCAAGGAACGTCTTGAGGCACTTAGAAAAGAACTTTCAGATTTACGCGAGGAATTCGGTATTCAGAAGTCAAAGTGGGATGCAGATAAGACAAAGGTTGATAATATAAGCAAGCTGAAGGAAGAACTTGAAAATATTAACAATCAGATAGCACAGGCTAAGAGAGAATATAATCTTGAAAAGGCAGCAGAGCTTCAGTATGGAAAGCTTCCAGCTGTTCAGAAGCAGATAGAAGAGGCAGAAGCTAAAGCTAAAGAGTCTGGCAATGGAGAATCTCTTGTGCATGAAAGTGTTACAGAGGAAGAGATTGCCAAGATTATATCAAGATGGACAGGTATCCCGGTAGCTAAGCTTAGTGAATCAGAAAGACAGAAGACACTTAATCTTGATGAAACACTTCATAAGAGAGTGGTTGGACAGAACGAAGCAGTTACTAAAGTTACAGAGGCTATCATAAGATCTAAAGCAGGTATTAAGGATCCAACAAAGCCTATTGGCTCATTTCTGTTTTTAGGACCAACTGGTGTAGGTAAAACAGAGCTTGCTAAGGCACTTGCCGAAAGCCTGTTTGATGATGAGAATAATATTATAAGACTTGATATGTCGGAGTACATGGAGAAATATTCAGTATCCAGACTTATAGGAGCGCCTCCTGGATATGTAGGATATGATGAAGGAGGTCAGCTTACCGAAGCAGTAAGAAGAAAGCCATATTCAGTCGTGCTTTTTGATGAAGTTGAAAAGGCACATCCTGATGTGTTCAATGTACTTCTTCAGGTACTTGATGATGGACGGATAACTGATTCACAGGGTCGTACAGTTGACTTTAAGAATACCATAATTATTCTTACAAGTAATATTGGTTCAACATATCTTCTTGATGGTATTGATGATAAAGGCAATATTAAAGAAGGAGTGGAGGAGCTGGTAATGGGCGATTTAAGAAACAGCTTCAGACCGGAATTCCTTAACAGACTTGATGAGATTATCATGTTTAAGCCACTTAATAAGGAGAATATAGGAAGTATTATTAATCTTCTTATTAATGATGTTAACAGAAGACTTGAGGATAAGGAACTTAAGGTTGTGCTTACGGATTCAGCTAAGGATTTCATAGTTGAGCATGGCTTCGATCCAATGTATGGTGCAAGACCACTTAAGAGATATGTACAGAAGTCAGTTGAGACACTTGCAGCTAAGCTTATACTTGCAGGCAATGTATCTACAGGAGATAATATAGTAATCGACTGTGAAAATAATGGACTTGTCGCAAAAGCATCTAAGTAAATATGGAATATAAAGGGAGATTGAGTACTATGTACTCAATCTCCCTATTTAAATTGATTGCTGTTTTCATCATAAATATAATTTATCATGCCAAGCTTATCATTAATGGCGTTTTTATCAACCATAAACGACTTGCAGAATTCATCAAGTGAACTGTAGTTATCACGCAGCTGCATGTTTACAAAGCTAAGAAGCATAACGGGGTCTTTTGGTAAAGCGTTCATATATTTGTGTCCTTTCAATAATGTACATTTTAATATGTCAGTCAATAATAATATAACCTGATTCAGATATAATGCAAGTTCATAATAGTTCATAATGAAACTATGTAATATGCAGAATGTAGAGAAAAAGTACTAGTAAAAGTACGTGATTTGTTTACATTTTATAAAAAACGTGATATTATTAATTGAAATAAAGTGCAAAAACAACAAAGCAGACGTGGGGGCATTATGTTAATATCAGATAATATATATAATAATAAATCAAATATGGTATATTGTTCTGCAACATTTACACATAATTATCTGGTTATGGTTGCAGATGATTATTTCTATAATTATGTAGGAAAGTTAATTAATATATCTATAACAGATTATATTCATCCTGATTTTAAGGAAGAGTTTACAAATATATGTGAAAGTCTTAAAGAGGGTGAATCACAGGGAATGATTGCATACATGAAAGGTAAAGATGATACATATACTCTTGTTCATATATTGTTATCAAATACGGGTCATGTGATTGAGGATAACAGTGTTATTGAGGCTGAGGTATACAATGTGTTTAACACAGAAAAGAAATATTTCAAGCTTCATGATGATGCCGATAAATATAAAAAATTTCTTTCTATGTACAATGATTATCTGTTTGATTATGATATAGCTACAGGTTTTCTTTCTATATATGTTTATAGAAGCATGAAAGCAACCATGATTAAAAAAATGCATATTGATGATTTTGAAAAGTATATTATGACATTCTTTAATAATGCCAGACATAAACAGGATTTTCGCGATTTCATGTATAAGCTGCGTAACGCAAACGAAGGGTTTAATGCAGAGATTACATGTCCGCTTATAACAGATTCATCGAAGCTTGGATTATATAAAGTGGATTGCCGTATAATATACAAGTACAATCGAAGCAAGGTGGTTATTGGGATTATCAAGTCACTTGGTGCACAGACAGAGGAAGCATATTATGCGACACAGGAAGGCAAGGATTTCTTTACAGGGCTGCTTAACAAAAGAGCATGTAAGGAATATGTATCGGATGCAATATCTTCTAACAAAGACATGCATTATGTTGCTATGATTGATATAGATGATTTTAAGAATATTAATGATACATATGGACATTTGTATGGTGACAAGGTTATATTAAAAGTTGCCTCTATTATAAACAGTACATTAAACGGAAGGGGAATAGTTGGCAGGTTTGGTGGAGATGAGTTCTTCATATTTACAAACTGGATTAATACAGAAAGCCAGTTGAGATCTATTCTTACATCTATTAAACAGAAAGTAAGGGATGAAATGAGTCAGGGAGAGAATGGCTGTATAGTTACTCTTTCTATAGGCGTGTGTCAGTATCCGGATAACGGAAGTGATTATGACACGCTTGTAAACAAGGCTGATAAATGTTTATATATAGCTAAGAATAAAGGTAAAAACAGATATATAATATATGACCCTGCTAAACATGGGGATTTTCTTGAGGATATGGGAAGAAAAGGCTTTTCTATGGCTCCTATAAAAAAAGGTGAGAATCTTTCGTTAGAAGTAGCAGATATGGCTATTGATATAATTAGGAATGGAAAAGAGGCGGTAAAAAGAGCACTTCCTCGTGCATGCAAGGCATTAGAGATAGATGGTATACGCGTATATAACGCGACTAAAGGCGAACTTATAGACTATTATGGAGAATATTCTGGATTGCCAGATATACTTGAACTCATAAAAACTGACAAATTTATGGAGAAATTCGAAAACAGGAATTACGTGACTGTGGTTTATACCTCTAATATAGAGTCGTTCTATAAAGAGATGTACGATGCGGTTATAGCCTGTAATATAGGTGGCATGATATATAGTTATTTTAAGAATGACGAAGGCGATAATATAGTTATGTTCTATGACACTTTCAATAAAAGCTTCAGGTGGAATGAATCTGATAAGAACTATATTATGACACTGACTAAGATAGTTACAAGTGTTCTTTAAAAGCAGGACACCGAAATGTAATAAAATGCTGACTGGTATACATAATAGTTTTATCAGCCAGCATTTTTGCTTTATTTATATTATAAAATGTGTTAAGTTTAATTAGGAAAGAATGGTAAAAGGGTTATGGGCATTAAAAGTGCACAGTTTTTAAGTATATCTGTGCAGGAATGGAGGTTAGTATGTCAGTACAGGATTATATGAGTGCCTTAAAATTAGGAAAAAAAGAATATCATGCATGTGTTAATAAAGGAAAATATCCATACCTTCCTGTTATGGAGAATATGATGGAGGAAAAGAGTATTGATTCTGAGGTGAGTCTTGGGATTGATCAGATACCATTAAGACTTGTGGTAGGAACATGTACAGCTGGAAGAACAAATGCGTTTGCAGATAACTGGATGCCTATATTGGAATGGGGAAGTGAGTTTTCAGCAAAATGGGCATCACTTAGTGACAGCCAGGTGAATGAAGGTATAAGAGATCCTATAAAGGTATATGAATACATGAATAAGTTCTATGTGCTTGAAGGTAACAAAAGGGTGAGTGTTTTAAAGTATTTTAAGGCAGTTACTGTCAATGCGCAGGTTATACGAAAGATTCCTAAAAAATCTGATGATCCAGATGTTAAAATATATTATGAATTCATGGATTTTTATAAAGCAACTAAGCTTAATGATATATATTTCAGTAAAGAAGGCAGTTTTACGACACTTATGGATCTGGTTGGGATAGAACCAGGAAAGGTTATGGATGAAGATGCTAAAAAGGATCTTGTTTCAAGCTATCTTAATTTCAGAACGGCATATGAATCAAGGGGAGGAGACAGATTTGATTTTCCTGTCGGAGATGCGTATCTAAGATTTATTCATATTCATGGATATGATAACGTCAAGCACATGACATCTGATGAGATGGATAAGAATGTGGCTAAGACATGGGAAGAGTTTGAACTTTTATCAGATAACAGCGGGGTTGAATTAAAAATGGATCCGGCAAAGATAGAACCAGCCAAAAAGAATATACTAAGCTATCTGCTTCCAATATCAGGAGGAGATAGCAACAAAAAGCTGAAGGTTGGATTTATATATGAAAAGACACCACAGACATCGGAATGGTGTTATGCACATGAACTTGGAAGACAGTATATAGATGAGACATTTGGAAAACAGATAGAAACAGTAAGTATAACGAATGTAAGACCTAAAATCGATGATTATGATGCTATACAAAAGCTTATAGATGAAAATACAGATCTTATATTTGTGACATCTTCAGCCATGATGTATGCGAGCCTGAAGCAGGCCATAGCACATCCAAAGGCTAAGATACTTAACTGTTCACTGAATATATCACATAAGTATATAAGAACCTACTATACAAGAATTCATGAAGCTAAGTATCTGACAGGACTTATAGCTGGCGTTATGTCAAAGAGTGACAAAATAGGATATGTTGCAAGTTGTCCTCTTTATGGTGTCATGGCAAATGTTAATGCGTTTGCTATGGGGGTAAAGGCTGTTAATCCTGATGCTAAGGTGTATGTGGAATGGAATGGTATCAAAGACAATGATGTTGAAGCCAGGTTTAAGGAGCTTGGGATTAATTGTATATCGGACCAGGATATGATTACGCCGAAAAAATCATCAAGAAAATTTGGGTTATATATAAATGACGATGGTAATATAAGACACCTTGCTATGCCGGTATGGCACTGGGGTGTGTTCTATGAAAAGCTTATACAAAGCATACTAAGTGGTTCATGGAAGAAAGAAGAGGAAGGCGATAAGGTATCAGCACTAAACTATTGGTGGGGAATGTCATCAGGGGCTGTTGATATTATATATGGTGGAGGCCTGAATAATGAAACTAAAAAAATAGTTGACCTTATCAGAGAATCTATTATAAAAGGTGAATTCCATCCTTTTTCTGGTGAGTTAAGAAATCAGGAAGGAAATATCATGAATAAAGCAGGTGAAACTCTTGATCCAGATGAAATCATAGAGATGGATTGGCTTATGGACAATATTGTTGGAAGGATACCAGAGTATGATGAACTAAGTGAAGAATATAAGCTCCTTGTTATAAATCAGGGAATTATAGATGTTAATGAATAATTGAAATGAGTGAAAATTATGAAAATACTTGTGTTAGCAGATGTTGAGTCGAAATATCTGTGGGACTATTTTGAAAAAGAAAAACTTGATGGTATAGACCTTATATTATCATGTGGTGATTTACGTGCGGAATACCTTTCATTTCTTGCTTCGTTTTCAAAAGTACCTATATTATATGTGCGTGGCAATCATGATGATAATTATGCATTTAAAGAACCAGAAGGATGTATATGTATAGAGGATAAAATATATGTGTACAAAGGAATCCGTATTATGGGACTGGGCGGTTCTATAAGATATAAAGCAGGTGCTAATCAATACACACAGAGTCAGATGAAAAGAAGGACTGCGAGAATGTGGCCAAAGATAAAAATAAAAAAAGGAATAGATATTCTTCTGACACATTCACCAGCGTTTGGAATAGGAGATGGTGAAGATAATCCACATAAAGGGTTTGAAGCATTTGTTGATATACTGGATAAGTATAAACCGAAATATTTTATTCATGGTCATGTACATCTGAATTATTCGGTGGAGAATAAAAGAGAGAGAGAATATAAAGATACAATAATAATCAATGGATATGACAGATATGTGTTTGAGTATCCTGATAAATATATTTTGAAAGGCTCTGGTTCTGATTCATAACAGTGGTTATGCATAGAGGTTATAAAAGAAGTTATAAAAGAGGTTATGATATATGGTACTATAATACCATATATCATAACATTTGTTTTTGGTAGAATAATAATAATAATATTTTCATATGTTGATATTATACTTGTGAAAAATGCACAAAACTTGAAAGGGGTTTAAGATGAAAGCTATATTTAAAAAATCATCTAAGAGTATATGGGCATGTTTACTGGCTGTTGTTATGGCAGTAAGCATAATAGTGCCTGTATCAGTTAAATCTGCTAAAGCAGATGTTGTAAAGCCAGAAAAAATAGAAGCAACAGGCTGGCTGGAATCAGCGTATGTAGAATGGTCAACAGATTATAAAGCTGACAGCTATAATGCATATGTTAAAGAAAAGGATGGAGAGTATGTAAAGCTTGATGATGAGCTTATCAGACATTATAAGACTGATAAAGACTATTACAGAGCTGATGCACTTGGTCTTAAAGAGGGAACATATATTATGAAGGTTGTTCCTGTAAAGGATGGAAAAGAAGTAGCTTCAAAGGCTCTTGAAACAGAAGAAATAGCCGTAGCTTCACATGATAGAAGTGGCTTTGCGTTCTCATCTGATTCTAAATATAAGACAGGTTCAGGTGCTTATAATGATGATGGAACATTAAAGCAGGATGCAGTTGTACTATATGTAACAAAAGATACTGCTAAAACTGTTACTATGACAGTAAAGACGGATACGAATAAGACTACTGAATGTGTTGGCATCCAGAATATTATTGATGCCCTTCAGAAAGGCAAGGAAACAAGACCTGTTGATATCCGTATTATAGGAACAGTGACAAAGAATGATCTTGATAAGATAAGCAGCAGTTCAGAAGGACTTCAGGTTAAGGGAAAAAGTGCTTATTCTGATATGAAGCTTACAATAGAGGGTGTCGGCAGCGATGCCTGTATAAAAGACTTCGGTATTCTTGTGAGAAATGCAGCAAATGTTGAAATAAGAAATCTTTCAGTGCTTAATTTCATGGATGATGGAATATCAATAGACACAAGCAACTGTAATATATGGGTTCATAATCTTGATATATATTATGGACAGGCTGGTTCAGACAGCGACCAGAAAAAGGGTGATGGTTCTATAGATGTCAAGAAGTCACAGTACTGTACAATAGCATATAATCACTTTTTTGACAGTGGAAAATGTGGACTTGTAGATGCAACACCAGCAGATTCAGGGTATTCAGATTATCTTACATATCACCACAACTGGTTTGATCATTCAGATTCACGTCATCCACGTATAAGAAACGGACATAATATACATGTATACAACAACTACTATGATGGTAATTCAAAGTATGGAGTAGGAGTTACATCAGGTTCATCAGCATTTGTTGAAGCCAATGTGTTTGAAAACTGCAAATATCCTATGATGTCATCACTTCAGGGTTCAGATGCCAAGGGTAAAAGCATATTTTCAAACGAAAAAGGTGGAATGATTAAAGCATATAATAATATAATATCTGGTGCTGCCGGAGTTGTGTATGCTAATGCAGATTCATCATATGGGGCTGCCAATGCAGCTAGCTTTGATGCTTATCTTGCAGCTGAAAGAAATGAGCAGGTTGCAGGTTCATATAAGACATTATCAGGTTCAACCACATACAGTAATTTTGATACTGATGTATCTGTTGATATGGGTGTGACTGAAGCTGATATTACAGCTGTAGCAGAGGTTAAAAATAAGGTTAAAGCTTTATCTGGAAGCCATGGTGGCGGCGTTATACCATGGAACTTCACTGATGCAGACAATTCTTCATATGCAATAGATGAAAAGTTAAAAGAGGCGGTTACAGCTTATAAGAATACAGCACTTATCAGTGTTGGAGGAAAAGTGGACAAAACAGGACATACAGAGGAGACAACTAAGTCAGAAGAGAATACAACAGCTTCACAGGAAACATCCAGCTCTGATGAAAAAACAACAGCACAGCCAACTCAGAATACAACAGCTTCTGATGCAACACAGGCTACAACATCACAGCAGCCAACAGCGGTACAACCAACGACAGAACAGCAGTCAACTACAGTGTCAACAACAACAGCACAGCAGTCAACGACAGTTCAGCAAACAACAACATCACAGCAGCCAACAACGGGTACAGCTGGAAAAGTTATTGCTGTTGATTTTGAAAACGGAAGTACCGATAACACATTCTTTAATATCAAAGGAAATATTGCTAAAGATAAGGGCACTGTAACATATAAAGGTAAAACATATACTAAGTGTCTTAAGATGGAAACAAGTACTGAGATTTCATTTACTACACAGACAAATGCAAAGATAGTCATGGTGTTTAATGAAGATTTTAACGGGAAAGTAAAGCTTGATGGCAGTAAATGTGCTGTAAAGAATGGAATAATTGAGATGACTGTAAATGCGGGAACTCATAAGATTACAAAGGGCGATAAAGCGAATCTGTATTATCTTGCATATGAACAAGATAACAGCCAGCAGACTACAAAGGATAATGAACAGGCAACAACAGTAACGCAGCCAGCAACTAATGAACAGGCAACAACAGTAACGCAGCCAGCAACTAACGAACAGGCAACAACAGTTACAGAGCCAGCAACTAACGAACAGACAACAACAGTTACACAGTCTGCGACTAAAGAAGATGAAACCAGTTTCTCTGGTAATGATTCAGCATCATCAGAAAATTCAAGTGCAGTACAGAGTGAAGGCGAGTCAGCACAGACATCTGATAACACAGTGATATGGTTTTATGCTGTGATAGCAGTTGCAATGGCTTTAGTTGCATCTGCATATGTATTTTTTGATAAAAAGCGTAAAGCATAATTCATTATTTTTAAGATAAAAATGTTAAAAGAACAGTACATGTAGAAATATGTGTGCTGTTCTTTTGCACAATTTAGTATAATATATAGAAAAGTAGTGAAAAGTGCTTGCAATATATAATTATGTGTGATAGTATGTTCAAAGCACTGAAAAACAAATGTACGTCACAGAAAGACAAAAAGCGGCATTTGTTTTTAGAAAAAATTAAGAAAAATAAAATGTAAGGTGTAAATGTATATTTTACATAATATGTGATAAGCGTAAGAATGGAGGATTATAATGAGCGAGAAGTTAAAGGTTGGTATTCTTGGTGGTACAGGTATGGTAGGTCAGAGATTTATTACATTACTTGAAAACCATCCATGGTTTGATGTTGTGTTAGTAGCTGCAAGCGGCCGTTCAGCAGGCAGACTTTATGAGGAAGCTGTTGAAGGACGTTGGAAGATGCAGACTCCAATGCCAGAGTTCGTTAAGAAAATGTCTGTTTACGATATGGATAAGGATTTTGATGAAATAGTATCAAAGGTTGATTTCGTATTCTGTGCTGTAAACATGCCAAAGAATGAAATTAAGGCGTTAGAGGAAAGATATGCCAAAGCAGAGGTTCCAGTAGTATCTAACAATAGTGCTAACCGTTGGACACCAGATGTTCCTATGATTCTTCCAGAGGTTAATCCAGAGCATACTAAGGTTATAGAAGCACAGAAGAAGAGACTTGGAACAACAAGAGGATTCATAGCTGTTAAGCCTAACTGTTCTATTCAGAGTTATGCACCAGCTCTTGCAGCTCTTAAGGAGTTTGAACCAAAGCTTGTTGTTGCTACAACATATCAGGCTATTTCAGGTGCTGGTAAGACATTTGAACAGTGGCCAGAAATGGTTGAAAACATTATCCCTTATATTGGCGGTGAAGAAGAAAAGTCTGAAAAGGAACCACTTAGAATTCTTGGTACAGTAGAGAATGGAGAGATAGTTCCAGCTACAGAGCCAGTTATAACATGCCAGTGCTTAAGAGTACCTGTTCTTGATGGACATACAGCAGCTGTATTTGTTAACTTTGGCAAGAAGCCTACAAAGGAACAGATTATAGAGAAGTGGAGAAGCTTCAGGGGAGTACCTCAGGAATTAAATCTTCCATCTGCACCAAAGCAGTTCATCCAGTATCTTGAAGAGGATGACCGTCCACAGGTTAAGCTTGATGTTAACTATGAGCATGGTATGGGTGTTTCACTTGGAAGATTAAGAGAAGACAGCGTATTTGATTATAAGTTTGTCGGACTTTCACATAACACATTAAGAGGAGCAGCAGGTGGAGCAGTTCTTTGTGCAGAGCTTCTTAAGGCACAGGGATATATAACAGCAAAGTAATATGACAGCTTGGATATATCAGCAGGTGGTTAGATTAACGTTGACCTCACATTAAATAAAGGAAAGCAGCAGTGCGTACATCAAAAGATGACGGCGTTGCTGCTTTTTGTGTGTTAGAGCATTTTACTTTTTGCATTTTTTGCATTTGCATTTGGATTTATATTCTTTGCATTTTACTATGATATAATTTATAATATAAAGATATGACAAATTATGATATATAAAAACATGTATATTATAATGACAGATTGGAGAATGATTGTATGGGAAAATCCGTATATATAGCGGAAAAGCCAAGTGTTGCGCAGGAGTTTGCAAAAGCACTTCATGTAAATTTTAAAAGAAAAGATGGATATCTGGAAGCTGATGAGCATATTGTAACATGGTGTGTAGGTCATCTTATAACTATGAGTTATCCTGAGGCATATGATGAGAATCTAAAAAAGTGGCGGTTTGATACATTGCCATTTATTCCGGGACAGTTTAAATATGAAGTTATACCAGCTGTAAAAAAACAGTTTGATATAGTGAAAAATATACTTAACAGGGATGATGTTGAAACAATATATGTATGTACCGATTCGGGACGTGAGGGAGAATATATATACAGACTTGTAAGGCAGGAGGCTCATGTTACTGGTAAGAACGAAAGAAGAGTATGGATAGATTCACAGACTGAGGAAGAGATACTTAAAGGCATAAAGAATGCAAAGGATATATCAGAGTATGATAACCTGAGTTCAGCTGCGTATCTTAGAGCTAAAGAAGATTATCTTATGGGTATTAATTTTTCAAGAGTTCTTACATTAAAATACGGAAGAAATATAGCTAATTATCTTCATGAGGATAGAGCTGTAGTTTCTGTCGGAAGAGTTATGACGTGTGTTCTTGGCATGGTTGTAAGAAGAGAAAGAGAAATACGAAGCTTTGTTAAAACACCATTTTTTAAGGTTATTGGAGGTGCATCGATTAACGATAAAACATTTGATGCTGAATGGAGAGTGTGTGAGCAGAGCAGATATTATGGAACGCCTTATCTGTATAAGGATAATGGCTTTAAGGAAAGAAAAAAGGCTGAAGAGCTTGTAAGAATATTATCAGATCCGCTCCCAGCTTGTGGAATTGTAAAGCAGGTTGAAAGAAAGAAGGAAACAAAAAATCCTCCATTATTATATAATCTTGCTGAAATACAGAATGAATGTAGTAAGCTGTTTAAGATAAGTCCGGATCAGACACTTAACATCATACAGGAATTATATGAAAAAAAGCTTGTTACGTATCCGAGAACAGATGCAAGAGTATTATCAAGTGCAGTATGTAAAGAAATATATAAAAATATAGGTGGGCTAAGGAGTTATGTGCATGTTAAGGATATAGCTTTAGAGGTTATGGAAAATAAGCTTTATGATGGTATAGAAAAAACAAGATATTGTAACGATAAAGCTATAACAGATCATTATGCTATTATTCCAACCGGACAGGGACTTAACAATCTGGCTGCTTTATCAGTTACTGCACAGCGGACTTATGAGATAATAGTAAGGAGATTCTTAAGTATATTTTATCCGGCAGCGGTGTATCAGAAAGTAAGCATAACCACATCGGTAAAGAATGAAGATATGTATGCAACATTTAAGGTGCTTGTAAACGAAGGTTATCTGAAAGTTACGAATAATTCATTTGCTAAAAATAAAAATATACAACTGGCAGATTCAAAGGATAAGACAGGAAAAGTGAAAGATGTTACTGATAATTCATCAGATAAGACAGATGCAGAATTGCTTGAAAGTCTTAAGCTGTTAAAAAAAGGTTCAGAGATAACATTTACAGGGTTTGATATAAAAGAGGGAGAAACTTCTCCACCTAAAAGATATAATTCCGGTTCGATTATTCTTGCAATGGAGAATGCAGGACAGCTCATAGAAGATGAAGAATTAAGGGCACAGATTAAGGGAAGCGGAATAGGAACAAGTGCAACAAGGGCAGAAATATTAAAAAAGCTTAATGTTAATAAATACATATTTATTAATTCAAAAACACAGATAATTACGCCAACACTTCTTGGTGAAATTATATATGATGTAGTTGATAATTCAATCAGGCAGCTGCTAAATCCGGAGCTTACGGCAAGCTGGGAGAAAGGACTTACATACGTAGCAGAGGGAAGTATAACTTCTGATGAATATATGCAGAAGCTGTCAGGTTTTGTGACAAGAAGAACTGTTGCTGTGAAAGGACTTAACAACCAGGCACAGCTTATAACATTATTTAATGATTCAGCCAGAAATTACAAGAGATGATATATGTCATTGTTTATAATGGGCTTTGGTAAAATAAGTTGAGATTAATATTGCCCATAAGGGGCTGAGTCGTGTATAATGCAGGGAAGACATATAATTTAATATATAACTTAATATTAAACAGTCTGATTGTATAATGCAGATGTTGATATATACATACTGGTGATATAACGGGCTTATAAAGAAGAATAATATGGAGGATTGTTATGTGCGGGATTACAGGGTATGTAGGTGACAGGGATTGTGCAGATGTACTTATAGATGCACTTTCAAAGCTGGAATATAGAGGATATGATTCAGCAGGAATTGCTGTTTTTGAACATGGAACTATTAAAGTAGAAAAATGTAAGGGAAGACTTTCTAATCTTGTTGATAAAATGGCGAGGGATGGCAAGCCTGTTGGACACTGTGGAATTGGTCATACAAGATGGGCAACGCATGGAGAACCATCAGACATTAATTCGCATCCCCATGGAAATAAAAGAGTATCAATAGTACACAATGGCATTATTGAGAATTATAAACAGATAAAGGAGTTTCTTATAGGCGAAGGATATAGCTTTGTGAGTGAGACTGACACTGAAACAGTGGCGAAGCTTCTTGATTATTATTATGATGGAAATCCACTTACAACTATATCTAAGGTTATAGGGGAGATTAAGGGTTCATATGCTCTTGGCATACTGTTCAGGGATTTTCCTGACACATTATATGCTGTAAGAAAAGACAGCCCGCTTATAGTAGGTGCAGGAGAAAATGAAAACTTTATAGCATCTGATGTGCCAGCTATTATTCACTATACAAGAAATTATTATCTTCTTGATACGAATGATATAGCAGAAGTAAAGAAGGATTCAATAAGATTTTTTGATGTTCATGGAAATGAAGTTTTTAAGGAAATAAATACAGCTGACTGGGATGTTGACGCCGCAGAAAAGGGTGGATACGAGCATTTTATGCTTAAAGAAATTCATGAGCAGCCTACAGCTGTTAAAACTACTATTACACCAAGAATACAGAACCATATGCCAGATTTTACAGCAGAAGGTTTTGATAAGGAAAAATTAAAGGATTATAAGAATATATATATAGTAGCCTGTGGAACAGCTATGCATGCTGGAATGGTTGGAAAGTATGTTATAGAGAAGCTTGTAAGGGTTCCAGTTGTTGTTGATATTGCATCAGAATTCAGATATAGGGATCCGCTTATAGGTGAAGGTGATCTTATGATAGTTATATCACAGTCGGGAGAAACTGCTGACACAAAGGCTGCTTTGGAGCTTGCAAAGCAGAGGGGGGCAGATACTATGGCTATAGTTAATGTCAAAGGCTCATCTATAGCAAGAGAGGCTGATATGGTTGTGTATACACACGCTGGTCCTGAAATATCTGTTGCCTCAACAAAGGCATATATGGTACAGATAGCTATAATGTACCTTATAGCGTTTGAGCTGGCATTTGCAAGAAACAAAATAACGAAAGAAGAATGTGAAAAATATACAGAATATCTTGAAAATATGCCAGCTGTTCTTGAGGAGGCTATTACTCTTAAGGAAAAGTGTCAGTATGCAGCCTCTAAGCTGATGAACGCAGACAGTCTTTTATATATAGGAAGAGGACTTGATTATGCATCAAGTATGGAAGGCTCGCTTAAGCTTAAAGAAATATCATATATTCATTCAGAATCATATGCTGCTGGTGAGTTAAAGCATGGAACTATTTCTCTTATTACTGAGAATATGCCGGTTATTGCTGTGGCTACACAGATGGATCTTGTTGAAAAGACTATAAGTAATATTAAAGAAGCCAGGGCAAGAGGGGCATTTGTTATTCTTGTTGCAGGCTCAGAGGTGGAGATAGAAGAAGGAGTTGCAGATATAATAATAAGCCTTCCTGATACTCCACAGATATTTATGCCAATGACGGCAGCAGTTCCACTTCAGCTTATAGCATATTACACAGCAGTTCTTAAGGGCAACGATGTAGATAAGCCAAGGAATCTTGCAAAGAGTGTTACAGTGGAGTAGACTTAGAACCATTGTACATGGCATCATTATAAATATAAAGAAAAGAGGATTGATATGATGAATGAGTCTATAACTATAAAGGAGCTATATAGTCTTGACAGGACAATAGCAGCATCTGTTTTTGATGGATGCATATATCCATGGGAGGTACTGTCAAAGATAGGAGACTATATAGTAGAGCTTGGAAGAACCCTTCCGGAGGATGAATATATTAAAAAGGATGGAAATGTATGGATTCATAAAGAAGCAGATGTGTTTGAATCCGCATATATTGCAGGTCCGGCAATAATATGTAAAGGCGCACAGATAAGACATTGTGCATTTATAAGAGGAAAAGCTATAGTTGGTGAAGGTGCAGTAGTAGGTAACTCGACAGAACTTAAAAATGTAATATTATTCGATGGAGTACAGGTTCCTCATTATAACTACGTAGGTGATTCAATACTTGGCTATAAGGCACATATGGGAGCAGGCTCAATAACATCTAATGTTAAATCAGATAAGAAGTTAATAACAATAAAAGGACCAGATGGAAACGTGGATACTGGAATTAAGAAGATAGGTGCTTTTCTTGGCGATTATGTCGAGGTTGGATGCGGAAGCGTTCTTAATCCAGGAACAATAGTAGGAAAAGAGAGTAATATATATCCGCTTTCAAGTGTAAGAGGCTTTGTTCCAGCAGGTTCAATCTACAAAAAACAGGGTGATATCATTAAAAAATATTAAAAATGTTAATATAATAACATACAGAAACACCCCTTGTAAAATAAATACTTTATGCTATCATAGTATAGTAGATATGCAAAAGTATAGTTATTTTGCAAAAAAGTATTACATGGTTAACCATATAATTAATCAAAGTATCATTTATTATGGTTAATATTAAAGGATAAGGATAGTGAGGTAAAAGTATGAAAACTTTCAAAGGGATTGGTGCTCAGCTTGTATTATCTTTTGTAGTAGCGATATGCGTATCAATAATTCTTGTATCGCTTGGTTCTCTGAATAAGACAAGGACAGCTATTAACGGAAATACTAAAGTGACTAGTGAGCAGACACTTGAGGCAGCTCAGGAAGGGTTTACAACGTATTTAAAGACTCTTTCACAGCCAGTTGATCTTCTTACGCGTAAGAATGAGATAAAGCATCTCGAAGACAGAGGCGATATTGATACTAATGTAACAGCAATCAAGGATTCACTTGTTGCATCAGTAAAGGTAACTAATGGAGCTGAGCTTGCATTTTTTACTACTAAAACAGGTCTTAGAGTAGATGGCTGGACAGAGATTAATCCAGATACAGGTAAGACTAGCAACAAGGGCGGATTAACAAGAGAAGTTAATGATACGAACCAGTCATGGTATAAAGCATGTATAGGTTCAAAGGCAAGGAATTCTATATATTCAGTATTTTCAGATCCATATAAGGATTCAAAATCTGGAAAGACTATATTTACTGTGTCTCAGGAAATAAAGTATACAGATAACAGTAACTATGGAGCGGTAGGCCTTAATATTGACTTCTCAGAGGTTGAAGATTATGTAAGAAATATAGGTCTTCTTGATACAGGTTATGTTATCCTCGTTAATAAGGAAGGCAAGATTCTTGTTAATAATGACAGGAATACATATGTAGATGATGTTACAAAGCTTGAATGCTGGAATACTATAAAGGGACTTGATGATGACAAGCTTGATACAACATTTTCTTTCGATGAAAAAGTAAATGGTCAAAGCTTTCATATTGTAACGTCTAAGGATGCAGTTACAGGCTGGACTCTTATGGGATTTATAAGTGAGTCAGAGACACAGACAATTGTAGACAGCATCAGAAACAGGACAATGCTTCTTTCAATAATAGGAATCATAATAGGTGTTGCTATTGCTCTTATAACAGCAAGGTCAATCTCTAAAGAGCTTAAGAAGATTAATACTGCTATGGGTAAGATGGCTGATGGTGATCTTACACATAGAATAGAAGTAAAGAGGAAGGACGAATTCGGACAGGTTGAGAAAAACTACAATGATATGGCAGATCAGATAGCTGGTCTTATCAAGGGAGTTGAGGAAAAGTCAGGTGTCCTTATAGATGCATCTAAGAAGATATCACAGGTAAGTGAGTCAACAACTGAGACTGTTAATCAGGTATCTGAGGCTATTCAGAGTGTGTCTATTGGTGCTTCTGGTCAGGCAGAAAGTACACAGAAGGCAACATCTGAAGTAGAACTTCTTGCATCTAAGCTTCATGAAACTAAGGCTTATGTAAGCGATATAAACGATATGTCAGTTGAGACTAAGACACTTAGTGATAAGGGTATTACAATAGTTGATGATCTTATAGATAAGGGCGAGAAGTCTAAGGATAACTCAAGATTCTCAAAGAATGTAGTTAATGAGATGATTGAAAGCATAGAAAAGATTAACTTTATATCAGATGCGATAACAGAGATTACAGAGCAGACTAATCTGCTTTCGCTTAATGCAAGCATCGAGGCAGCAAGAGCTGGTGAGAGCGGAAGAGGTTTTGCAGTAGTAGCAGATGAGATAAGAAAGCTTGCAGAACAGTCACAGGCATCAACCGATGAGATTAAGCAGATTGTAAAGGAAATCTCAGCTAAGTCAGTAGTGGCAGAAAAAACTATGGATGAAAGTGTTGAGATTATTGATGAACAGAATAAGTCTATCAATGCAGCCAAGGAGCTCTTCGGACATATATCAGATGCTGTCAATGCGCTTAAGGAAGGACTTGACAATATAGCTTCGCTTAATGAGCAGATGGATGCAAGCCGTGAGAATGTAGTTAAGAGCATGGAGGATGTAGCTTCTGTATCTACAGAAACAGCAGCAGCTTCAGAAGAAGTATCAGCTTCAGCAGAAGAGGTTAATGCTACTATGCATACACTTAACCAGTTTACAGTTGAACTTGATGATATAGCTTCACATCTTACAGAGGCTATTGATAAGTTTGAACTTTAATGGTTTTAGTTATATAATATTTATGATGTAATTACATTTTTGATGATTTTTGATATTTTTTACACAATCATAATTGACTTAAGCATTGTGATGTGAGAAAATAACACAAGTGATAAAGGGGTTCATAATTATGTATGAATCCCTTAACTAACGAAAGGAGTAATAAGATGATTTATACACAGGAAGTTGAAAACATGTGTCCAGTAGCACAGGGCGTTCATCATGGCGCTGCTCCAGTTCCTACAGAAGGAAAGTGGGTACAGAATAAGGAAGTTAAGAACATTTCAGGTTTTACACATGGTGTTGGCTGGTGTGCTCCTCAGCAGGGTGCATGTAAGCTTACATTAAACGTTAAGGAAGGTATCATTCAGGAAGCTTTAGTTGAAACAATCGGATGTTCAGGTATGACACATTCAGCAGCTATGGCAGCTGAAATCTTACCAGGCTTAACTGTTATGGAAGCTTTAAATACAGACTTAGTATGTGATGCTATTAACACAGCTATGAGAGAATTATTCTTACAGATTGTATATGGTAGAACACAGAGTGCTTTCTCAGAAGGCGGTTTAGCAGTTGGTGCTGGTCTTGAGGATCTTGGTAAGGGACTTCGTTCACAGGTTGGTACTATGTATGGTACTCTTGCAAAGGGACCACGTTACTTAGAGATGGCAGAGGGATATGTAACAGGTATCGCTCTTGATAAGGATGATCAGATTATTGGTTATAAGTTCGTTAACCTTGGTAAGATGACAGACTTCATTAAGAAGGGTGATGATCCTAACACAGCATATGAGAAGGCAGCTGGACAGTATGGTCGTGTTGCTGATGCAGTTAAGATTATTGATCCTAGAACAGATGAAGAGGTTAAGTAAGGAGGACGAATATAATGGCATTATTTGAATCATATGAGAGAAGAATTGACCAGATCAACGCTGTACTTAACAGCTATGGTATCTCATCTATAGAAGAAGCTGAGAAGATTACTAAAGATGCTGGTTTAGATGTATACAACATGGTAAAGGGCATTCAGCCTATCTGTTTTGAAAACGCTTGCTGGGCTTACATCGTAGGTGCAGCTATTGCAATCAAGAAGGGTGCTAGAAAGGCTTCAGAAGCTGCTGCAGCTATTGGTGAAGGTCTTCAGGCATTCTGTATTCCAGGTTCAGTTGCTGACCAGAGAAAGGTTGGTCTTGGACATGGTAACCTTGGTAAGATGCTTCTTGAAGAAGATACAGAATGTTTCGCTTTCTTAGCAGGTCACGAATCATTCGCTGCTGCTGAGGGTGCTATCGGTATCGCAGAGAAGGCTAACAAGGTTAGACAGAAACCTCTTAGAGTTATTCTTAATGGTCTTGGTAAGGATGCTGCTAAGATTATCTCAAGAATTAACGGATTCACATTCGTTGAGACAGAGATGGATTATGCTACAGGCGAAGTTAAGGAAATCGAAAGAATAGCATATTCAGATGGACTTCGTTCTAAGGTTAACTGCTACGGCGCTAATGACGTAACAGAAGGTGTTGCAATCATGTGGAAGGAAAATGTTGATATCTCTATAACAGGTAACTCAACAAACCCTACAAGATTCCAGCATCCAGTTGCAGGTACATACAAGAAGGAAAGACTTGAAGCTGGCAAGAAGTATTTCTCAGTTGCTTCAGGTGGTGGTACAGGTCGTACACTTCACCCAGATAACATGGCAGCAGGTCCTGCTTCTTATGGCATGACAGATACTATGGGACGTATGCACTCAGATGCCCAGTTCGCAGGTTCATCTTCAGTTCCTGCCCACGTAGAAATGATGGGTCTTATCGGTATGGGTAACAACCCTATGGTTGGTGCTACAGTTGCTGTTGCTGTTTCCGTACAGCAGGCTGCTGATGAAGGCAAGTTCTAATTAATTTAATAAGTTAAATGCGTTAAACCGCCGTAATCACTGGGATTGCGGCGGTTTTTGTATTATATTCGATTAAAATAAAAATGTTTTGAAAATGTACAAAATAACGTGAGTTTATAGACGTAACTAACAAGTAACTAACAGGTAACTAACAGACGTAACTAACACATAACTAACAAAAAAACAGACTGCAGTATGTGATAATCAGCAGCCTGTTTTGATATTATATTATGGATTAGGAAGGTCGATTTTAATAAGTTCTTCACGAAGTTGATCTACAGTTCTGTGGGTATATACAGCTTCTGTAACATCTTCTATAACGTGGCCAACGATTATCTTTAATACATATTCGTTCATATTAGCTGCTTTAGCAGCATTGATAAATGTATGTCTTGTATCATGTGGTTTATGCTTCAGGTTAAGCTTCATCATAACTTTATTAAAGCGACCACGATATTTGTCATAAGTAAGATGAGTACCTTGTTGTCCATTTTGATCATTAAACAGATAAACACTATGCATTTGTATGGCTTTATCATAATTCTGTTTAACAAGCTTCTGGATGGCTGGATGAATAGGTATAGTACGATTACGGCCAGCATCGGTTTTCAGACCGCCGGTGAAGGACCAGTTATCTAAATCTATATCAGCTATCTTAAGAATAGCCAGTTCCTGAGGCCTCCAACCGCTGTATATGCCTATTAAAACCATATCAGTGAATGGATATATTATGTTATCCCACAGCTTTATTATCTCCTCATCAGAGAATGGTACACGCTTTATTTTGGTTTCTCCACGTGATACACTTTCACAAAGGGCTGCATAATCTTTATCAACGATATCATTTTTCAGACAATATCGATACATAAGATTATATAAGCTTTTCATACGTTGTTTGGTAGCTTCACCAACATTAGCATTATGTATTGTTCCTTCAAGATGATTAGCCCGGATATCTTTCATACGCATCTTGTGAAGCGGTTTGGAATGATTAAAAGCACTTATCCAACTTCTTACACCACTTTGAGATATTTTTAGAAAATGTTCAGAGCTCCATTTCTCGTATACTTCCTCAAATGTTATGTTATTGATTTCTATATCATATGGGTTTTCATTGTAATTAATAAGAGCAGTAAGAGCTTCCTGTCTTGTGGGAAAATATCCAATAGTCATGTAGAGCTGTTTGGTTTTTCCAGTTTTTTCATCAATATCCCAGCCTTTTGTTTTACGAGCAACCCATGGTTTACGTCTTCTTCCAGATAGCTTATATACGCTACCCATTCCATTAGCTAATTTCATATTATCATTCCTTCTTTCTTCGTCTGAATTAAGTTATGTTATTCATTAATTTAATAAATCAGAGTATAAAAATAACACCTACTTGCAAAAGCGGTGTCAGAAATGATATAATACAGCTTGTTCAGGGCGGTATTATATCATAGGCACAGCTTATGTAAGTATCGTGGTAAAAGCTCTTGTGTTGGTAGCACAGGGGCTTTTATTAAGTTTTTTCTTTTTTCAGTTATTGCTAGTTTTAGATTTACGGCATAATCTGTAATTAGATTTTAAATATATATGTTATGTCTCGGTTTCAGACGTTGCAGCCACATCTGAATAAGTATCTTGAAGAATAGCAGCATCATCGTTTTTTTGCTCTAGATTATGCTCAGTGTTATGTGTCGTTAAAGTAGACCTGTATAATTCAAATCTTCTTTGATAATCGATAGGAATACCGGTTATGCGGCAATATAGTTTACTCATATTACTTCCATAACTATTCAAATATGTAGATAATTCAGATATGAAGCTATATTCTAAATATTTATTATTTAATAAAATAATCATTGATAAAATAAGACCCCATATATCATCATATGTTTTGTTAATTTCATTTGTATATAAAAGCGTATTTTCAAATATATGATTAGCACTGTGAAAAAGTGGAGACCTATATTTAACAAAATCAAGATTATGAGTTGCTTTATTTCTAAATTTACGAACAATATTTAGGGCACTTAATAAAACATTAGCTTTAGCATCATCATCTATATTAGAAGCAGATAAAAGCCGGAAATATATAAACATATCTTTTTTGTCTTTGGTTTTTAAATATTTATATATATCTGTTGTAGACGAAAAAGACACATTTTTGAATAATATCCATGGTGGAATGTGATCTTTTGTGTTTCTATAATGAGATGTTGGTGTATCATTGGTTTCATTACATAATTTTAAAGTATTATTTAATAAAGTTCTAAGATGTTGTCGTTTATCAGTATCATTAGAGTATTTGTAATTCTTAGGATTTAGATATTCAGTTTCTTTCTCAGATATGTTTTTGGCAATAACGTAAGATAGAATGGTTTTAAATGAGTTCTCTGCGTATCCAGCATATTTTACGATAACACCTTGAATATTTTTGTTAAATATATGTGTTGCAAATAACTGTTCAATTCCTAATCCTGGTATAAATACATCATCCTTTTGGTACAAATCTTTATAACCATTAACAAGGTCATAGTATGATATGGAAGATAATGCTTCAAGTGCGTAATCACGGTCATTTATAATTAAATGTTTTTCACTTATAAGTTTATTTATTTGTTCATCAAAAGTTAAAAAAGGTTTATCCAATATAGTTTTCTCCATAATAAAATAAAATCGAAAAAGCCTTGCTACAAATATATGTAGCAAGGCTTTTTCTTCGCTGTCCATTTAAGTATCAGCTATTTAACTTGACTACATTATATTTGTAAGGAAACTAAAAGTCAATAATTTTCAAATGAAATTTTATATTATTTTAACAGTATCCCCTAAATTGATAACATTGTTTTGCGGTCTTCGTAGTTTTGTTATCTGTTCTTTATTGACAAGTAATGCTTGCTCAGAGTATATTTTTTCGGCTTGCTTAAAAGGATCGACAAATGAAGCAAAATTGACTTCACTCCTTTTTTTGCAAATTGAAAATTCATCAAAGACCTCTTGTATTTGCAATACGTCTTTAACGTGATCAAGAGTGCCAAGACTTTTGCCAGAATCAGGATCCGTTATTTCAGGACCTATTTCAACAACCTGAACATTTTCGCCTATGGTAGCACCTTTAGTTCTTCCATAGTTAATTAAAATAGAGTACTTGTCTAAAATTTTTATGACTTTAGCAGTTTTCATAATAATTCTCCTTAAAATTAATATTTCTGTCTGTTTTCTATCACTGAATCAAACAGGTAATAGTGGAAACTGTTCCCACATCTCCAACACATAAAATGCTGGTTCAAAGTCGATAACATAGTTGTCAACTTTAGTGTATATATTAAATCTTAAAATTAAAAGTAATATAATTTATTAAGGATTACATTTTTTACAAGCTGAATATCCTTGTTGAATCATTTCACTAGCAGAACCTGTATAATAAGATAGGTTTTCATCTTTTATTTTTTTGACCTCAGGACATGATGGTTTATGGAATTTTTTAGTGTGTGTATTAAGTACGTAAGTTGTTCTATTTTTTACAGAAGACTCCGTAGCATCGTTTTTGGAAGCTAGAGGTTGTGTTTTTTCAATATAAGCTTCTGTTGATATTTCAGTGGTAGTAGGGGTATCATTATTTGCTGATAATGTATTTTCTTGTATAGTAGTATTTTCTTTAGTTATTTCCCCAGTATCTATGTTTATTTGGTAGCTTGCTAGCAGCATACCAGAAAACATCAACTTGGCATCGTGTTCTTCATTTTTAACATATTCGTGAATGTCACAAAATAGTATATTGCCAGATACATGTAAGTTTGTTGTTGTATTATTATAAAAGTTTGTTATTCCATGTATTTCGTCTTTTGATTTAAAATATGTCTGATAGTAGGAAAGAGCATAATCTTGGATATTTACATTCTTAGAGAAAATAGCATGCCTCCAGTTGCCTGTCGTATCATTTCTTACATAATCATAGTAAGTTATGTCAAGTTCTGATATATTATTAGCGGTATCAATGCCTTGTGAGTTTTCTTCAATGCTAGCGGTAGTAGGTTGATTATTACTATATGTATCTGGATTTGTAAGTTCTGAAATGAAAGCGCAAACCCATATAACAATATAAAACCATAAGACTACATGTATCCATTTTTTGGTGTTCTTAAAGTTTTTAAATAGTAAAATGTAACCAACAGGTGGTATAAACATAAGTAATAATATAGTGATTACTTTCTTTGAAGTACTTATTTGTTGTTTTTCTTCTGTTTCCATATATGAATCTCCTATTAATTAGTATTTCTGTCTGTTCTCTATTACCTTACCAATTATTTTAACTGGCTTACTTATAATTTCTTCATTGGTAAAGTATATTGGTTCATATGCCGGATTATTAGGTATTAACCGGATACCATCGGCATATTTCATTAGGCGTTTTACAGTTGCATCATTGCCATTAACCATTACGATGGCAATATCTCCTGATTCGCAATCATCCTGGCGTTTAACGATAAGAATATCACCTTCGCATATTCTTGGCTCCATAGAGCTGCCTTTAACTTTCAATCCAAAGTACTCACCTTTGGAGGCGGTAATGGAGTCAATTTCTTCATAATCAATAATATCCTCTATGGCTTCAATAGGAACACCAGCAGGTACTGAACCAAGGACTGGTATGCGAATGCCTTTTTCTTTATTGGGATTATCAGTTTTACCAAGTAAATAATCAGTATTTATATTTAACAATGTTGCTAAATTATTAACTACTGAAATCATCGGTTCTTGTTTTTCATTTTCATATTTAGATAAGGTTCCTTTATTTAATCCGGCATCAAATATTTTATTGTATTCATTTGATAAGGAGTCAAGAGTGTAACCCTGTTCTTTTCTAATCTGTTTAAGTCTTTTTCCAAACACTTGTGCACCTCCTTTCTATAATAAAATGTTATCATACACCATAAGAAAACACAAGCTAAAAATAAGAAAAGTTATTGCAAACAATAATATTTTTAATAAAAGTTATTGACAACGCAACATTGGTATGATATTTTGTTATTGCAAACGAAACAGGGAGGTGATAACAAAATGGGTAAAAGAAAAATAATCCATGCACCATATAACAAGTTTAAAGGAATACTTAGAGAACGCGGATTAACTTATGCTGATATAGCAAAAACGTTGAATATATCCGAAACATCAGTTGGTGCAAAGGTAAATGGATATTCGGATTTTTACATAAGCGAAGTGGAAAAAATTGAAGATAAACATAATATTGGCTACCAAATTTTTTTAAAATAAAAGTTGCGAAAATAACAACAATTGCTAATGGTATTATTTATTGTAACAGAGGATGTGTAAGCAATGTATATAAGTGAAGCCGCAAGTTAGCAGCAGAGCAGACTAATGGTAAGAAAAAGTATTATATCAAAGTCGGATACCGTGTTTGGAGCTGTACAACCAACTAATTCTTATGAAAGGTGCAAACTGATTGTGTTTAAAGAAGATGAAACCCGCTCATGCAGATGTTGGAACCCTACACAAGCGGATCTGGTTGCAGACGATTGGGAATTACTAAGGGATGAATTGTGATTGCAATTACAAATCTTGTAGTTGCATACGGATTAATGGTGCAAGCTTATTAAGCTTTTTTAAAGCATCATCTTTCGAACCATGATTAATTTCATTATTCAAATCAATTATTTTGCTTTGTAAATCTTCTGGAAAATATATGAGTGCAAGAGCATATGTAGCGCCATAATTATCAAGATTTTCAACAGTAGCATGTGTAATGCGTTGACCAGTATATCGTAAATAATCTTCATAGATACCACGTTTATAAAAGTAAGTTTCTTTTCGAAGTTGTGCAGCTTCATCTAATTTACGTATTTTATAAAGATGGCGATTGTTTAAAATCGTAGTGATAATCGGGGAAATGATAGCACAGATAGCAATAATAACAGAAATTGTAACAGTTAAATCAACTTTAGGCATAAATAATCTCCTTTCTTGGAAACTAGGTGCTGAGACACCAGTAATTAAAGTATAAGAGTTAGGAAGAAAATAGGCAAGGTTATTTATTTTCAACAGAGGAGATAACGAAGGAATGGCAAAGAAAAGAGACAACGACAGTGCAGAGGCTACAAGCTGGGAGCAGCAGCCGAAAACAGTAACGCTTACTAACAGGTTATGGAATATATTACAGTTCTATATCTTAAGTAATACGCACAACAGAGAAGAAAGACTCAAGGTGTGGGAAGAGCTGGCGCAGGAGACAGACGAGAACGGCGAGCCGAAGTTTAAGAACGCAGTCAGCAACGCTGAGTTTTTAAGAGATATGGAGCTGCAGCTACAGCAGATATTAAAGGCATTGGACTAAGGAGTGAGTGTGATGATTATCAGAACAGAATATGCAAACTTCGGTAATTATAAGGACCTGCTTAGATATATGCAGGAAGAGAATATCAAAGAAGTAACAGTAAAAACTGAATACTGGGGAGCTAAGCTCACTCCACTTAGAATGACACAGAAAGATATAACAGATGTAATTCATATGTCAGAGGAGGTGTAAGAGATGATGAATGAAGAAGATAAAGACAATCTGGTCGAGTTAGCTGTCACATTTATTAATCTTCAGAGCAAAGATTTTGATGAGAGTTGCCAGAAGCTTTATGAAAGCATAAAGGCTGGGTGTTCGACTTATGGTGAAGTACAGGATTGTATATACCAAATAGGTTATAACAGAGCATTTAAGGAAAACAGGTCACATTACATAACAGCGACTAAGCTTGCGTTACAGATGTTGTATGACAATGATGTGAGAAAAGAAAAAATTCAAGGTGGTTCTGATGAATAAAGGGAAAAAGAAATTAAAAGCAGAAAGACTGAAAAGTTTTCAGGAATTCAATCATTTATCAGATGATGAGATGGCATTGTTTGTTTATGTACATAAAAGGGAAAATGTGTACAAGGTTATTATTGGAATCCTAATAATCGTAATACTAGTACTGTTAGTATTGATGTGATTATGGATACAACTATAGGTGGTAAGAATAGAGGAAAATGCATAAAGAGGTGATAATGATGTCAAATATTAGAAGAATTAAGACAGCGGAAGCTGCTGTAATAATGGGATGTAGCCCACAGTTTGTCAGAGTTGGGATGCAGAGAGGAATATTAGATATTGGTAATGCTATAAAGATGTCCTCTATCTGGACTTATAACATAAGTGCAGCGGCACTGGCTAAGCGACAAGGTATGACAACAGAGGAGTTAGCAAGAACTCTTGAAGAGATAAGGAAAAAGGATACATAGATGGTACATGATGAAGGAGTAGGAAGCTTTTATCATGATACTATAGAGAAATATAGCCCTGAACAGCTAATAAGGTGATAAAAAAAGGACAGTGACAAGCACTGTCCCTCAGGTGCAAACACCTATAAACAACATAATTATAATAACACATTTTAGAAAGGAATGCAAATACTATGAACAACAAAAAATTAAATAGTGTGAAAGCAGTTGCAAAGGATTTATCCGGAGCTGCTATTATGGCAGGCTGCTTTTATGGGCTTATTTTACTAGGTCTTTTTATTTAGGGTTCGCTGCAGCATTCAGAAGGAGTTATGTATGAAATATGAATTTGCTGCAACAAAGAATGAATTATTAAACATTGATGGAGTGGAGCATATGCAGGTCAGGGAGCCTTATTACAATGATCATAAGGGTATCATATATGGAATATGTCCTTATTGTGGATATAATGTGCAGCGTGTGTGGAATCTTAGTTTCTGTGGCACCTGTGGCGGAGCTATCCACTGGCATAACATAAGTGTTCCTGGCATAGGCGACATTCAATAGTGTGGAAAGGAGATGATGGATGTGCCTAATAAGGATAAGCGGTTATTCAGCATAGTTGATATAGTGACTGGAGATATTATTGATTATGAGAAGTCTATAGAGTATCTGTCGGATAAGTACAAGGTAAGTGTAGGCAGACTGCTGATGTTAGCTTCTGAAGAGGCAACTTTTCGCAACAGATATGCGATTATTTTTTCACCAGGGAAATTGTGGATTAAGCAATTCAAGGTTGAATGGGAAAAGATTACAGCGCAGTTGCTGGAAAAAAATGCTGCAGGGGCAAGAATTTATTACTGATGGAATTAATTGGGTAAGAAAAAATCCAAGTTAATAAAAATAAATCCAAATTGGTAAGAAAAAATCCAAGTTAATAAAAATAAATCCAAATTGGTAAGAAAAAATCCAAATTGACAAGAAAGCAGGTAATGATGGATAAAAAAGAATTATTAATTTTGCTTATGCTTAGGGAAAATAAAGCGTTTGGAAATGCCACGGCAATGTCATTACAGGAACTTGTATCTACGGATGGACTTGCAGGTTATAGAACTAATACGCTTTATAAGAGTGTACAGAAGCTTTTAGAAGCTGGGTTTATACAGCATGGTCTTAAAGATGGACATGCTAACACATATAGTATTAGCAAGACTGGTTTAGAAAAGATAGGAGAATTTGAAGTATGAAAGACATTGGTTTTATAGGAGTAGGACAGGCCGGAGGCAATATAGTCCAGCTCTTTGAACGGAAAGGTTATCCAGTTATGTATATTAATACGTCACAGGAAGACCTTAACACATTGAAGGATAGTAAGTATGTATATCACATAACAAACGGCGAAGGTGCTAATAAGGACAGAGATAAGGCTAAGAAGCTTGTAATAGATGACTATGACAATATAGCAGCTATGGTTGATAAGGTTATGGACTGCGAGATATTGTTTGTTGTGTTCTCATCCGGTGGAGGTACTGGTTCTGGTACAGGTCCTATGCTGATTGATCTTATGCTGGATGAAAACAGAAAGGTAGGAGCTGTTACAATTCTTCCAACTTCAGATGAGTCTGTAAAGACTAAGTATAATTCTTATGAGTGCTTCAGAGAGCTGCTTAGTCTTGATAAGATGGCATCTCTGTTTATCCTGGATAATTCTAAGGCAGATAAGTTTTATATTAATAACAGATTTGTCCAGATGTTTGACAATTATGTACATATTCCTGATAACTATTCTTCACAGCGAGGTAACATCGATGATGCTGAGATTAAAGAAACTTTATTAACACATGGTATGAGTTGTATTTATAGTGCAGGAAATACTAATATGGCTGCTTTAGCCAAGAGCATTTTTAGCGATATATATGCTCCGATTGAAGGCGATAAGGTTAAGTATATTGCACTGGCAGCAGATGAGAGCATTAGCAGTTTTGAAGAGCTACATAAGGCTGTAGGCGTTCCTTACGATGAATTTAGGACTTATACTGATAATGACTGTATTCTTATGCTTGCAGGACTTAATTATCCTTTATCAAGGCTGGATGAGATACATAATGATGTATTATCCGGTAAGGATATTATTATTAACAATACTACTGTGAGCAGACAGGAGCTTAAGGATGACTTTGATTTTGTAAAGAAGTCGCGTGGAGCTATGCCAAGAGCAGAACCTCAGTCTAAGAGAGATATTATGGCTAAGTACCTTAAAAGATAGGAGCATATTTTATGGCAAGACCAGTTAAGAGTAATCTTGATTACTTTCCTTTAGACTGCAATCTTGACCAGAAGTTTCAATTACTGGAAGCTGAGCATGGAATAGCTGGCTTTGGTATCATAGTACGCCTTTTTCAGACTATATACGGAGAAGAAGGGTATTACATGAAGTGGGATAAGGATTCACTTATTCTGTTTGCAACTAAAATCGTCATGGATGGTGACATTAATTACAAGACAAATTTTATAAGTTCAGTGGTAAATACGGCACTGAACAGAGGTATCTTTTCAAAAGAAATGTACGACAAGTATCAGATCCTGACAAGCAGAGGAATTCAGGAACGCTATGCCGAAGCATTAAAACGTCGTTCAAAAATTTTTTTGGAGAATGCATACCTTTTATTAAAGTCACCCTCAAATGTAGTAAATGTTGCAGAAACAAAGGTTAATGTTGCAGAAACTAGCGTTAATGTTGACAATAATGCGACAAAGAAAAGTAAAGTAAATAAAAGTATATATAGCGCGCACGCGCGTAACAAATTTAATAATTTTGAGCAGCGTGAAAAAAGAGATGAGAGTTTTTATAATTCGCTTCTTGATAATTCAAAGGAGACAGGCTGATGCATAGAGAAATTAAAGAGATTAACAGGTGTATTAAAAAATATGCTCATCAGACAGTTAAGGCACAGAAGCTTAATACTACGGATAATGAGCACTACAGATTACGCATAAGGACACTTAGATATCTGATGATGTTAAAAATCCTTTTAGTGGAAATGGATGCGGATCAGATAGGTGAGCTTATGCTAGAAGCTGATAGAAGGATAAATATTACTACATAACTATCTACATAGCTGAATACTGGTTGATTATAATATCACAATTATTTTTATAACCGGAGATAGTGGAAAGCAGGGAATAAGTAATGGCTAAGCTGAGCAAAGAGGAACAGGCACGAAGAGAAGGTATGTCATATGCCCTGAGAGTTGCCAGGGAAAAGGGTATAGATGGACTTGAAGAGGAACTTAAGTTTAGACAGGCATATGATGTACCACTTAAGATATCTCAGACAGAGCTTGAGCATTTTGCAGAAACAACTAAACAGACAATAATGGATACGGTACTTCTGATGAGCTCGTACGTTCTAAGAGATAATTTCGGCTTCGGAACTAAGCGTATGAACAGATTTATCCAGAAGTTCAATGAATACACAGATAACCTTGTTGGTGGATATGTGAAGTGGAAAGATATAGCAGAAGCTATGACAGCAGAAACTGGTATTGAATTTCACATAAGGTCTGATGATGAAGAACTGAGGTGCTGATATGGAAGATGGATATGAGTGTGAAGGTCAGATGAATATATTCGAATTCTTGGACAAGGAACCAGAGTTGGATGATTCCTGGAACAAATGGCCAGATAAGATACCACAGGAAAGAGGCAAATGGTATAAGTTATTGCTTAAGTATGTATTTCCTGATGGAATGGAGTTGGTAGTTGATGGCCGGTATCATGATAAAACGCTTATAGGAGAGGCAATACCAGAGAGATACAGATGCATGACGTGTAAGACATATTGGAGATATAAGGAGAATTACGTGTAGGAGGCATGTATGGAGAGATTAACAAGCAACAAGGCAACATCAGATATGTCAATGATTGAACTGGCATATAATTGTTGTTATGCAGATAATGATGGCAATGCCAGATATAGAAATTACGAGTTGGATATTGATAGCAGAAAGTTTGTAAGAAGTCTTATCAAAGATATATGTGAAGATGATTTATCGGATATTACAGATGAAGAATTTGATGAGTATATGAGTGAAATGTTATCAATTGAACATGATAGCCAGATAGGGTTATTGGCATTATTTTATCGTAATTTATGGGTTATGGCTGATTTAAGAGAAAGACTTAAATATTACGAAGATTTAGAACTGGATGAGTATATTGAACAGGGCAGACTTCTTAAATTACCATGCAGCATGGGAGATAAGCTTTACTGGATAGATACAGAAGATGATGAAGGTAATGTATGTTTATGTATCAAGAGATATGAAGATTATGAACCAGTAGTTGGATTCTCCAATAAGAATGGAAAATTATATGTTCATATCGGATATGAGGATAATCCACCGTTAGAGATTGGAAGTATATATGCTTTATTGACAATAGAAGATGCGGAAAGAAAACTGGAAGAACTGAAGTTTAAAAATGCGTATATGAAATTATCTGAGAAAGTAAGAGGTGAAGAATAATGGCATTTTGCAGATGGTATCAAAAACAACTTGAAAATGTAACGGAGTATGAACAAGAACAGTGTGAGAAAATGGACAGGATTGCATGACTTGTCCTGATTTGTTAATAAAAGAAAACGTAATGGAATATAGAACAGAAGTATCCAAAATGGAAGATAAGGAATGACGTATGTGGAAAGTAACTAATAAAGATGGCAGCGTATTGGAAATAGACAGGGATAACAGCCTGATAATATATTTGAATACGCTTAACAATGAATCAGATCTGGAAGAGATAGTTAGGATTGAAAAAAATGAAAGCGATAATTAAATATCCAGGGAGCAAATGGTCTATTGCTAATTGGATTATTAATAAATTTCCGGAACATCATAGTTATCTTGAACTATTCTTTGGAAGTGGTGCGGTGCTTTTTAATAAATCCAGGAGTAATATTGAGACAGTAAATGATCTTGATGATAATGTTATTAATCTATTTAATTGGATTAAGAATGATCCGGAAAAACTGGCACATGAAATCTATTTCACACCATACGCAAGAAACATATATGAAAATTCTAATGATAACATTCCAGAAGAAAGTCTGGCTAAAGCTGTTAATTTTTGTATTCAAATTAATATGGGATATGGCTGTAGAATATTAGACAGAGTGGGTTGGAAGAAAGATGTTTATGGTCGAGAGAAAGCATATTCAGCTATAGATTGGTGCAAACTTCCTGATAGGATTATACAAGCGTCAGAACGATTGAGAGGAGTACAGATTGAAAATAAACCAGCGGTAGAACTTGCTCAACAGTTTAATCATAAGAATGTGCTAATATATGCAGATCCACCATATATGCAGGAAACAAGATGTTGTAAGCAATATAATCACGAGATGAATGATGAGGAACATAGTAATTTGCTTGATGTATTATTAGCACATAAAGGACCTGTATTAATAAGTGGGTATGATAATGATTTATATAATGATAGATTAAAGAACTGGTATAAAGGGGAAACAATAAGCTATACACGTAATGGTACTAGAAAAAGGGAAATATTGTGGATGAACTTTGAACCAGTTAGTCAATTAAGTTTGTTTGATTAAGATTGAGAGGAAAGAAGAATGAGCAGAGTATAAAGAGTATATGGATATGTCTATGATGATGTTAAGTATGTGTTCACATATATATATGCTTAAAGGTTGGGAGAAGTCCACAGGAGCTAACAGAGAGTACGGATATGCTCTTGCAACTGATATAACAATTATGAGAGAAAAGTTCTAAAATAAAATATTAAAAATAATAAAAAAATATTATATAGAACTATTGACATAGGGTGTACCATATGTTAATATATACTTGTAAGGAGGTGATACCCATGTCGAAGAAAAAAGAAAAGTCCGATAATGCAAAGACCTGGCTAATCGGAGCATTAACGGACTTGATAATCGGAATAATACTTCTGATTATCGACAAGCTTCTAAGTTAACTTAGAATATTAAGGGATGGGGCGAAAGCCCTAATCCCATTGATAATATATCACAATCTAAACTAGATAGAAAGGGGTAAGCATGTTATTTAAGTTAGGAATATTTTTTATAGCAATAGGTATTGCAAAGTTAGTCGTATATGTATGTAAAAAAGAGAGGAAAGATAAATGCCAGTAGGAAAACCAAACAGTCAGACAGTTGCATCTAAGAAGTACCAGGACAAGGCAGGATATATGTCTAAGTCATATAAGCTTAAGAAAGATGTTGTACAGGAATTCGCAGATAAGTGTGAGGATGATGGTAAAAGTCAGGCATCAGTCATAACCGAGCTTATGAGATTGTACATTTCTGGAAAGATTGTGTTATAGTGAATATGCAGTATCGGCTTCTAAAATATAATGTTTGGAGGTCATAGTAACAGATGGGTAGAAGAATTAAGTATTTTGCAGGGCAGCATGAAACACAACCTATAAAGGATCCTAAAGAGATAGATGCGTTATATAACTATTTTATGCAAAGGCAGAATAATGCAAAGTCGGATGTTAAGAGATACCAGGCAGACAGAGATTATATGTTGTTTCACATCGGACTTAATACAGCTTTCAGGGCTGAAGATTTACTGCAGCTCAGGGTGGCTGATGTTGTTAAGGGATATATACAGATTAAAGAAAACAAGACTGGTAAGATGCAGAATTATCGTATGAATAAACAGCTGCACCAAGATATACTTGATTATATAAGCAAGTATAATCTAAGTCTGTATGATTATCTGTTTCGAGGACAGATGAAGTATTTTAATGACAGGTCATATATATATCCTATCAACAGGCAGCGTGGATATCGTATAATTCATAATGCTGGAGAAGCGATTGGTATTCCTTATACATTCGGATTGCATAGTTTGCGTAAGACTTATGGATATCAATATATTAAGAATGGCGGCAACGTATTAACACTTATGAAGATGTATAATCATGATTCACCTGATGTAACTCTTAGGTATGTGCAATGGGGACGTGAGGATGCAGAGCACGATAGAAAGGAAATGTATATAGGACCAGGAAAGCATAAGAAGATATCATAATTATGTTATATACAGAAAAAAGCGAATTATAAATGACAAGCTGCTCTTGTATAATAAAAAGAGCAGCTTGTCGCACATAATCTTTATCTTTAGTTGTGCTTTATGAAAATATCATAAAGACAATTAGATACTACATTAAGTATCAAATTAAATACAATTTCAAATATTAGATTATTCATAATACAAAATCTCCTTTTTTCATTTTTTAGAAAGACTAGATTTTCTTTCTGATTAAGATATAACAGACAAAAAAATTTTTTTTAAAATTAACAGCAAGCAGCCTTTTTAGAGCTGCTTTTTTTATGTACAGATGATAATACTTATCCACAAAAAACAGAGTTATTAACGAGTTATCAACTTACGGTATACTTTTTGTAATTATGATGAAAGTGAAATATAATTAGAGCATAGAAGAAACAAGGGTTTGAGAATATTTCTAAAGACTTATAAAAAATTATACACTTTTAGGGATTATGTATACTTTATTAGAGGTGATAGGATGGGGTATGAAGACAAAAAAAGATATCTGGATATGTATAAGCATTATGTATCGAGAATGAATAACTATCAGGCTGAGATTGATTTTATTAATTCGTTGTATGGATTATCGTCATTGGGGATATCTGATATGCCAAAGGCACATAACCAGAGCGACTTATCAGACCGGATTATTAAGATTGATAAGGAAACAAAGAAATTTATAAACAAGTTAAGAAAAGAGGAAGAGATAGCAGCTACAAAGGCAAGAGAGGTTCTTACTGTTATTAATACAGTCCAGGATGAAACAGATAGGAGAATATTAATAGCTAGACACATACAGCTTATGAATATGAAGGACATTATGAAAGCAGAAGGTTATTCACGCAGCGGCCTTATAAAGCGCTATAAAAGGGCTGTTAATTCAGTACAGTTATAAAAATATTAAAAAAAATAAAAGAGTGTACACCAGTACACATTAATATGTGTTATTTTAATATAGTCGATACTGCATCGAATCCTATCTTTTATGCATTGAGCGCTAGAAATAGCGCTCTTTCTTTAAGATAAAAGCAGTAAGACCTATGACATATACGTGAGGCATAGTGAGGGCAATATGATACAGGATGATATTGATTATGTAAAAGAGTGCATAAAGAATAATGAGGTGCATCGTTTTTATATATGGAGCAAATGGTTAAGAGTCCGGAAAGAAATACTTAAGCGTGATCACAATGAATGTGTTGACTGTAGAGCTGCTGGTAGATATGCGAAAGCAACTACAGTACATCATATTAACTATGTAAAGCATCATCCTGAGTTAGCTCTTGAGGCTATGTATATAGATGACAAAGGCTGTGAACAACGTAACCTTATAAGTTTGTGTCACGAATGTCATGAAAAAAGGCATGGGTATAGACAAAAGAATTATCGGGCACCATTGACAGAGGAGCGGTGGGATTAGATACCCCCGGGTAAAAAAATGCAAAAATTTTTGGCTCTGACAAATACCGGTGCAAAACTCGACAATCCAGATTTGCCTTGCACATTATGTAAAAAGTGATTTTATAGTTTTTCAGGGTATGCGTAACATATTTATAATATATATGCATACAGACATAAAATCGCTGTTTCAATTTTAACTTTCAAGAATTCAGACAGGAGGTATGTTATGTATGGCAACGATATCACAACGTATCAGGTGTTCATTAATTGAGCAGCTCAATCGTAAAAATGCAAAAGAATATCACTTTGAAAAGCTTGTTGATGATTATTGTGAATTATATGATATCAAAGCCAAACTTATCAAAGATGTCAAAGAAACTGGTGTGACTATAACAGAATATAATGTTAAAGGTTTCGAAGTACACAAGGCTAATCCGGCTATATCAGAGATATCTAAAATCAGTGGAGCTATGCTTAAGATACTTTCACAGTTAAACATATCAGCAGAGGATAATATATCCCAGGGCGAGGAGAACAATGATACCGGATTATAGGATACAGAAGTACATTGACCTTGTAAGAGAAGCTCCATACAAGATGTGCGAAGAACAGTATCAGTTGTGTGACCTTATTGAAAAAATATTTGAAACAGAGGAACTTGTTGTTGATTCGAAACAATTAGATAAATATTTAGCTTTCCAGAAATACTTTCCATTCGATTTACTCGACTGGGAAGTATTTTGTTTTGCACTTCACAACTGTGTTTATAAGAAAAATGGACAGCTCCGCTTTCCGGTGCTGCTTATATACGTTGGTCGAGGTGCAGGAAAAAACGGGTATCTTGGGTTTGAGGATTTCTGTCTGCTAACACCTGTAAATGGGATTAAGCATTATAACATAGACATATTTGCAATGTCGGAACAGCAGGCAAAGACCTCGTTCAATGATGTATATAATGTGCTAGAGGACAATAGTACTTTTATGAAAAAGTATTTTAAGTGGACGAAAGAAGTGATAACTAATATAAAAACAGGTTCACAGCTTGCATTTAATACCTCTAATCCTAAGACCAAGGATGGATTCAGACCAGGAAAAGTGGATTTTGATGAATATCATGCATATGAGAATATGAAACTTGTAGATGTTGCTGTCACCGGACTTGGAAAGGTTGCACTTCCACGTAGAACTATAGTTACCACAGATGGAGATGTAAGGGATGGACCACTTGATACCATGCTTGATAAAGCACATATGATTCTAAGTGGAGAATTGCCAGATAATGGTTTGCTGCCATACATATGCAGGATAAAGGACAAGGAAGATATTAAGAATCCGGATAACTGGCCAATGGCCAATCCGTCATATCCATATTTTGCCAACCTGCAGGAAGAGATGAAACTTGAATATGATGATTATGTTATTGATCCATTAGGGAATTCTTCATTTGCAACTAAAAGGTGTAATTGCCCTGGTGGAGCTATAAGAGAAGACATAGTGACAGACTGGGAGAATATTAAGGCAACTAATATTATGATTCCTAAGTTTGACAAGGGAACAAACGCTGTAGCTGGACTTGATTATGCAAGTACAGAAGATTTCGTATCAGCGGCCATTCTGGTAGTAAAAGATGGTATTGATTATGTACTGCAGCATACATGGATATGTGAGGCAAGCAAAGACTTGCCAAGAATAAAGGCACCACTTAAAGAGTGGGAAAACAGGGGCTTATGTGAATTCGTCAAAGGTCCTGAAATAAGTCCGGAATTGCCGGCACAGTGGTTTGATTCCATGAATGAACATTTTAATATTCTGAAAATTGGAATTGATAAATACAGATATACGCTTATGTCTAAGTCATTGGCAGAATATGGTTTTCTGGCTGATAAAGATGGGAAGATTAAGATTGTACGTCCATCTGATGAAATGCAGATTATTCCAACACTTACAAGCTTGTTTAATAATCATTGTATTGCAGTTGGAGATGACCCACTAATGCGCTGGTGTATCAATAATTCTAAGAGAATAACATCACCGGCTGGAAATATGACTTATGGAAAGATTGAACCTAAGTCACGCAAGACTGATGCATTTAAGGCATTGGTAGCTGCGGAAATATGCAGAGATGAACTTATAGCTATGAATGAGATTAATCAGACAATGTTTAACACTATGAATGTATATACATATTGATTGATATTAACAATGACAATAACGATGGGAGGTGAGGGCATTGGGAATAAGAGCTTTTTTTACAGATCTTTTAACAGGTAAATCCAGGGAAGCTGCTTTCAGGCAGGAGATGGAAGCAGTATATGATTCGTCTGAGTACCAGGCTATATCAGAATGTATATTTGATATGAATATTGGCATTAATATGATTGCAAATGCTATTGCAAAATGTGAATTCCAGACAAGGATCCGTGGCAAGAATGTAAAAAAAGATGAATATTATCTATGGAATTATGCGCCAAACAAGAATGAAAGCTCTACATATTTTATAAAAAAGATGGTGTCGAAGCTCTTAAAGAACAACGAATGTCTTGTATATGAACTTGCAGGGCAGTTGTTTGTTGCTGATGGATATACAATGTCTGATGATGTTGTACGTGAGAAAGTATTTTCTAATGTCAGTACTGGAAGCTTTTCTGTAAATAGGGTGTTTGGAATGTCGGAAGTATTATATTTTAAAAATAATAATGAGAATATGACGGCACTTCTTAATGGCATAATAAACAGCTATGACACTTTAGTCCAGACGGCTTATGAAAAGTTCTATAAATCAGGTGGCGAAAAGGGCATACTGACGATTGATGCACAAAAGATTCTGGGAGATGCCAAGCTGTTAGGAAAAACATATGAAGAGATAATGGATGAGATGATGAATGTCCGCTTCAAGAAGTTCTATAATTCACGTAATGCGGTACTTCCATTGTTTAACGGTTATTCCTATGAATCGAATGGAGCTAAAGAGTCAACTAAAAAATCCACAAGCGAGTTAAAGGATTTCATAGATGTTAATGATGAGATAAAGAAAAAAGCTGCAGGAGCATTGAATATCCCATATGCGCTATATGCTGGTGAGATAGCAGATATAGATGCTCTTATGGATGAATTCATAACTATAACGATAGAGCCGTTGTGCGACATATTACAGACAGAGATTAACCGGAAACGCTCAGGCAAGGAGATACTTAATGGTACTGGTCTTAATATAGATACATCATCTATATCTTATATAGACATATTTAAGAATGCTGAAAAGTCAGACAAGCTTATATCTAGTGGACTTTACAGTATTAATGAGCTTCGCCATAAGCTGAATGAACCAGCAATAGATAGTTCTATCGGCGATACTCATTATATTACTAAAAATTATGACATTATGAAAGAAGGTGATAATGGTGGACAAGAGAAAAATGATGTTTAGACAGGAGAAGAATGATTCAGGGGCTACTAAGATATATATTTATGATAATATAACAGCCCAGGGACCTTTTAACTGGGAAACATGGGAATATGATGAATCAGAAACCTCAGCAAAGCATTTTATAAGCCTGCTTGATTCTATACCAGACGGAAGCGATATAGAGCTTCATATTAATTCATATGGCGGTGAGGTTAAAGAGGGAGTTGCTATATACAATCTTCTTAAGGCTAAACAGGCTAATAAGATATGCCATATTGATTGTTTTGCATATTCTGTTGCTTATGTTATAGCGCTTGGATGTGACAAGATAATAATGCATAGAGGCTCTACGATAATGCTTCATAACATGTGGTGTACTTGTAGTGGTAATGCAACACAGCTTCGCAAGGCGGCAGATGATCTTGATGAGATGATGGCTGCTAATAGACAGATATTCCTTGAAAAGTGTAATCTGAGTGAAGATGAGCTTATGGAAATGCTTGATAAAGAAACTATATTAAGTCCTGATGAGGCACTTAAGTATGGTTTTTGTGATGAAGTAGATTCCCAGCAGCTTGTACCAGCCGAGGAAGGTGCTAGTCAGTTCAAGCAGATGTATGAACAGCTTACATCACAGATGAATTCGCAGAAGTCACTTTCACTTATGGCAGCGGAGTTTATACAGCAGGCGGCAGTTGGTAAAGAGGCTATGATGGAAAAGGAAAGGCTTGAGAAAGAAAAGCTGGAAAAAGAGCAGGCTGCTAAGGAAAAACTGGAACATGAAAAGGATGAGAAAGCTTATAAAGCACTAACAGAACAGCTCCAATGGCATTAAGTTAAGAAAATCTCGCATCACCCATAGTGTGGTGTGGGATTTT
>ERZ837590.191-NODE-191-length-60552-cov-4.014497_pt1 | contig 60552 bp, 49 predicted proteins | sample MGYA00519573_ERZ837590 | MGnify/ENA primary metagenome ERZ837590 (study PRJEB31850, sample SAMEA3708820) | human gut metagenome | biome: human gut; feature: human-associated habitat; material: faeces | place: China | collected 2014 ... | reverse complement strand
AGGGACTTCGTGTTCCGCAGGATATTTCAGTAGTAGCATTTGATAATACGTACTTGTCAGGTGCATTGACACCAGCATTAACATCAGTGGGAGCCAACTATACAGAGTTTGCAAAGCATCTTGTAGATGCAGCAATCCGCGCATCAGAGAACGAGACATGCCCTGAGGACTATATGGTTCCTGTTGGAATCAGTGTAAGGGATTCCTGCACACATGTGCCTGAAGAAAATCTTTGAGGAATATGAAAGTGGTTTCATAAGGCCAAAGGAAGACAGAAAATAGGCAAAATAGGCTAGTATAACAAGAAATCAAGGAGTGACATATGTTCACTCCTATTTTAATTGTAAAATATGCACAATAAAAAGGCTTGCATATTAGTGAGTTATTACAAAGATGTTAGAATGCGCAAAAACATGTTGACATATGCGATAAAAAATATATAATAAAGCTATGAAAAGGGTTTCAGCAAGGATAGTTGAAATGCACGAATGAAACCTCACCTTTCTGATAGAAAATATACATAATGTGTCATGAATTTATTTTTTTATGAGAAAGATGAAAGCGGTTTCACGAATGCGTCAAATAAACCTATAAACTATGAGCGCAGCAGGGGCTGAAATTCAAATTTTATTCTTTATTATTAAGGAGGGTAACATGGGAAAGACAACATCAACTTTACCCCAGTATCAGTACAAGAAAAAGCATGGCTTTTTCTATAACCTGAAAAAGTATCGTGTACTGACACTTATGTGTGTACCGGCAATCATATTCTTCTTTGCATTTAACTACATGCCGCTTCCAGGTATCTATGTGGCATTCGTTAAGTACAATTACAGAGACGGTATTTTCGGAAGCAAGTTTGTTGGTCTGAAAAACTTTGAGTTTCTAATGCAGTCTGGAAAGCTGCTTGATTTGACAAAGAATACAGTTCTTTACAACTTAGCTTTCATTTTCTTAGGAAACATCATTGCGATGTTTATGGCAGTTTTGCTAAATGAGATTCACAATAAGTACTTCAAGAAGGTTTCACAGACATTGATGTTCCTTCCATACTTTATCTCACAGGTTCTTGTTGGATTCCTTGTATTCAACCTGTTAAACTATGATACAGGATTTATCAACGGTATTTTAGCAAAGCTTGGAATGGAAAAGTGGCAGCCATATGCAGATAAGAGTGTATGGCCACCGATCTTGATTGCCGTATATCTTTGGCAGGTAACTGGATATAACTCAGTTGTATACTTCGCATCTATCTGCGGTATTGATACTTCCATCATCGAGGCAGCAAGAGTTGATGGTGCAAACTGCTTCCAGAAGATTCGCTACATTATTCTGCCGAGTCTTAGAAGTACAATCGTTATCTTACTTTTGTTCGCACTTGGCGGTATCGTAAAAGGAAACTTTGGTCTGTTCTACAACATTATTGGTACAAATTCACTGTTGTATGATACAACGGATATTATCGAGACATACGTATATCGAAGTACAATCACAGACTTTAACTTCTCAACGGCATCAGCAGTAGGTTTGTATCAGTCAATCATCGGATTCTGTATCGTTATGGCAAGTAACTTTGCTGTTAAGAAGATCGATCCTGAGTACGCATTATTCTAAGGAGGGAGAAGAAAATGGCAAAATCTACAGTAAAAGGTACGAAAATCAAGCTGGATCGCTCCGATATTATAATCCGTACAATAGGATACATAGTAGTTACACTGTATGCAGTTGCTTGTGTACTTCCGTTTTTGATTATTCTGGGAACCTCATTTACAGCTGAGGATGTTATTCGTATTGAGGGTGCACAGCTGTTCCCAAAGCAGTTTACCACAAAAGCTTATGAGATGGTACTTCAGGGTGGTGCAATCTGGAAGTCTTATGGACTGACTATTACGATGACCTTAACTGGTACACTCGTTGGTTTAGGAATCATCTCCATGACTGGATATGCATTGCAGAGAAAGGATTTCCCATTCCGCAATGCAATCTCATTCTACATTTATTTTACCACACTGTTCTCAGCAGGTCTGGCTCCGTACTATCTGTTAATGACACAGACCTACAAGCTGCAGGATAACTACTTAGCAGTATGGCTTCCGCTTCTGATGTCATCTTGGCTGATCATTTTGATGAAGAACTTTGTAAAGTCCATTCCTCATGAGATCACCGAGTCTGGTAAGATTGATGGAGCTGGTGATATGAAGATCTTTACAGCTTTGATTCTTCCAATGTTAAAGCCGGCACTTGCAACAATCGGTCTGTTCCTTGCAATCGGTTATTGGAATGAGTGGTATCAGTCTTCACTGTTTTTAAGTGAAAAAATGAGCGTGTATCCATTGCAGTACACACTGTACAAGGTCGTAAATAAGATAAACAGCTTAAAGGGTACAGTAGCAGGTCAATATGTTGATCTGTCAGATCTTCCATCAAATGGACTTAAGATGGCAAATGCAATCTTGGCAACAGGACCAGTTATTTTGGTTTATCCATTTGTACAGCGCTACTTTATCGGCGGTATCACCGTCGGAGCCGTAAAGGGCTAATGATTTTTGATTAATAGCAGGAAAGCCTGCATTAATAGATACTTAACAAAGAAAACAAGCGAGGAGAAGACTCGCACAAAGAAGGAGGAATTTTAATATGAAGAAGAAGTTTCTTGCATCCGCATTGGCAGCATCTATGGTAGGAACAATGTTCGCAGCAATGCCGGCATTTGCAGAGGAAGAGTCCAGCAGCGCAGCAGCAGAAGAAGTTACAAGCGCAGCAGCAGAGGCAACTACGGGCGAGGTTCCAAATTATGATGATGTCTGGGCAGAGAAGTGGGCAGACGTTGATACATCTGAGCATGTAGTTATCAATTACATGACTACTGGTGATGCACCGACAAATGATGCAACACAGAAGATGTTAGATGAGCTGAATGCAATCCTGACCGAGAAGGTTAATGCAGAGCTGCAGATCTACTACATCGGCTGGACCGATTATCTGTCAAACTACAACCTGACACTGGCTCGTATGGATGGTTCTGTAGACTTAGTTGGTACTGCTACTGACTGGTTGGATGCATGGCCAAACGCAAAGAATGGTGCTTTCCTTGAGTTAAGTGATGAGATGCTTGAAAAGTACGCACCAGTTACTTATGAGACTGTTTCTCAGGAAGACTGGGAGCAGTGTAAGTACAAAGATAATATTTACTTCATGCCAGAGGATAATTACGCACAGTGGACCAATCATGGTTTTGCATATCGTCTTGACTGGGCAAAGGAAGCAGGTCTTGAGGATGGCGTTCACAGCTGGGAAGATATGACCACTTACTTTAAGTATGTATGCGATAACAAGGATGCACTTGGTGTTGTAACACCTTGGGATTCTGATGGTACACAGTTCTCAACAATGGCAGGCGGCTGGGTTTCTTCTCACAGCGATTTCGTAGCAATTGATGGTCTTGCAGCAGCAGCTTACTGGGGCGGTATGAAGGATGATCTGTATACTGTTGTAAGTCCACTGTATACTGATACCGATTCTCTTGTAGAGTTTGCAAAGATGATGAAGGAATGGGATGAGATGGGTGTTTGGAAGACAGACGTTCTGAACAATACCTCTTCTGATAATGAATCTGATTTCAAGCTTGGAAAGACAGCTGCAAATCAGCATCATACCCAGACTTGGACAGGTCTGATCGACAAGACAAAGGCAAATGATCCAGATGCTGAGGTTGGTTTCTTCTGGTTTGGCGAGGAAAAGCAGAATCTTGTTTCTTTAAGTGTTACCCATGGTGCAATGGCAGTTTCTTACGGTTCTGAGAATCCAGAGAGAGCTCTGATGGTTTATGATTTACTGAGAAATGATGCTGAGTGCTACGACCTGATCAACTATGGTCAGAAGGGTGTTCAGTGGGATGTAAACGATGAAGGTCTTCGTACTGTTCCAGAATCCTATAATTCTGATACTGATGGTATTACAACTAACTTCTGGTGGGGACGTAACGACCTGTTAGAGATTCGTGACGCTACAAAGGAATGGGATACAATTGATGCACTGTATGCAGAGTACGACGATGTAAAGATCGCTTATCCTTATGGTAAGTTTGTTGCAGACGTTGATGATATCCAGTCTTACATCAACAATATCAACGAAGTTAACACCAACTACATGAAGCAGATCGCATTCGGTAAGTACACTGGCACCGCAGAAGAGATCGTTGCTGAGTATCAGCAGGCTCTGAAGGATGCAGGTATGGATATCGTAATCGAAGAGCTGCAGAAGCAGTTAACCGAAGTTTACGGTGATGCAGAATAATAAAATGAAATAGCAACTACCCACAGTAATGGGTCAGTAAACGCATAAAGGGGCGGGGTGACCTTTGGTCATCCTGCTCCTTTTTTCACAATATAATAATGTAAATGGGACGAGACGACTGATCTTTACGAAGGCAAAAGTCAGCGTCGAGACCTTTAGAAAGAGGAGCAATGATGACACATACATTTGAAATTAAAGATAATTTTTATCTGGATGGCAAGCCATTTCAGATCATTTCCGGCGGAATCCACTATTTCCGCGTGGTTCCAGAGTACTGGAAGGATCGTCTGGAAAAATTAAAGGCAATGGGATGCAACACGGTTGAGACTTACATTCCCTGGAATATGCATGAACCAAATAAGGGCGAGTTCCATTTTGACGGAATGCTTGACATTGCAAAATTTGTAAAAACAGCACAGGAGTTAGGTCTGTGGGTGATTATTCGTCCATCACCATATATCTGTGCAGAGTGGGAGTTTGGCGGACTGCCGGCTTGGCTTTTGGCAGAGGATGGCATGAAGCTTCGCGGCTGCTACAAGCCATTCTTAGATCATATTCGTTCTTATTATAAAGAACTGTTCAAGGTTTTGGCACCTCTTCAGGTAAACTACGGCGGACCAGTCATCATGATGCAGGTAGAAAATGAGTATGGCTACTATGGTGATGACACAGAGTATCTTGAGACAATGAAGCAGATCATGATCGATTTTGGTACTGTTGTACCTCTTGTTACATCAGATGGACCTATGCACGAGTCTCTTTCCTGTGGTCACTTAGAAGGTGCTCTTCCGACTGGAAACTTTGGTTCACGCACCGAGGAGCGTTTTGAAATATTGAAACAGTATACAAATGGCGGTCCTTTAATGTGTACCGAGTTCTGGGTTGGCTGGTTTGACCATTGGGGCAATGGCGGCCATATGAGAGGAAACTTGGAGGAGAGCACAAAGGATCTTGACAAGATGCTTGAGCTTGGCCATGTCAATATTTACATGTTTGAGGGCGGCACAAACTTTGGCTTTATGAATGGATCTAATTATTATGATGAGCTGACACCAGATGTTACTTCCTATGATTATGATGGCGTACTTACAGAGTCTGGTGATATCACAGAGAAATATCGCCGCTATCAGGAAGTTATCCGCAAGTATGCACCGATTCCGGAAGTAACATACAGCACAAAGATCGAGAAGAAAGCATACGGAACCTTACAGTATGATGCAAGAGTTGGACTCTTTGAATCTCTTGATGATCTTTCAGCACCTGTAAAATGCAAGTTCCCGACTTCTATGGAGCGTTTAGGACAAAATTATGGATATATTTTGTACCATACAAAGCTTGAGAAAGAGCAGAATCTTGAAAAGATCCGTTTGTATGAGGCAAATGACCGTGCAAATCTCTTTGTTGATCAGAAACCGCTTGTAACGCTTTATGACAGACAGCTTCTTTCTGAGGCAAAGGCAGGAGAGGACTTTGCAAAGGAAGATGGAAAGCCAGTTACCTTTAAGAAGGGTGCACCGCTTGATATTCTTGTTGAGAACATGGGACGCGTAAACTTCGGACCAAGAATGGAGCATCAGAGAAAAGGTATCGACGGACACGTACAGATCAACGGTCACACTCACTTAAACTGGGAAGAGTATTGCCTGCCGCTTGACAACATCGAAAAGCTCGATTATATAAAGGGCTATACAGAGGGACTTCCGGCATTTTATCACTTTACGCTTGACGTGGACCAAAAGGGAGATACCTTCCTCGATTTCGAAGGATGGGGTAAGGGATGCATTTTCTTAAACGGATTTAATCTGGGACGATTCTGGGAGATCGGACCACAGAAGAGACTTTATATTCCGGCACCACTGTTAAAAGAAGGACGAAATGAAATCGTCGTATTCGAGACAGACGGCAAACAGCCGGGAACAATAACCTTAAAAGATGAGCCGGATATCGGCTGATGAAGTTGGGGCGGACATTGTAATGTGTCTGCCCTTTTTTAATAGGAGAAAAAATCATGGATAGAACATATATTACACTGAACGAGAACTGGAAATTTCACTATGGCGAGGTGCCGGAAGGCTGGTACAAGGGATACGATGACAGTGCGTGGACTAGCGTTACGCTGCCACATGACTGGTCTGTTCACATGCCGTTTGAGCAGACTAATTCCAGCGGAACTGGATATTTAAGCGGTGGCATTGGCTGGTATCGCGTGCGTTTTTCACTTCCAGAAGCATATAAGGGAAAGCGCGTGAGAGTTGTATTTGATGGAATCTATAAAAATAGTAGAATATGGTGCAACAGCTATCACATTGGAAAGCGTCCTTATGGTTATACACAGATCAGCTATGATATTACTGACTTTGTTCAGTTTGGCGCGATTGATAATGAGATTACTGTGCGTGTATGCCATACTGATTTAGCAGATTCACGCTGGTTTACAGGCTCTGGTATTTACCGCAAGGCATACCTTGTAGTGGAGGAGCAGGTTCATGCTGTCTGGAATGGTGTTGCTTTTAATGTGTCAAGAGCAGATGAGCAGTCAGCGGCTGTTTGTGCAGATGCAGAGATTGTAAATGAGCTGGATGAGCGTGTGATTGGAACATTGACTGCTAGTCTAAAGCTATGTGGAAGTGATGAGGAGTCGGTTGTTTTTGCTAGAGTACCTGCTGCAATGGAGGCACATGAGAAGAAAACCTTCTATTTAAATGGAATGATTGGAAAACCAAAGCTTTGGTCTTGTGAATCACCATCATTATATGAGCTTTGCATTTCATTTGAAAAAGAAGATGAAAATGTGATTGTATTAGATAAAGAGCGCGTTGGTATCAGAACATTTTCATTTGATGCTGATCAAGGCTTTTTCCTGAATGGAAAGGAAACAAAGTTTAAGGGCGTATGTGTTCATCATGATGGCGGCTGTCTTGGTGCAGCAATGTATCGTGAGGTATGGCTTCGCAGACTGCTTAAATTGAAGGAAGGCGGCTGCAATGCAATCCGCTGCAGTCATAATCCTCATATGCCAGAGCTGTATGATCTTTGTGATGAGCTTGGACTTTTAATGATGGATGAGGCATTTGATGAGTGGGAGAATCCGAAGAATAAGTGGTCTACCGGTCATAATGTATATCCGCCAAAGCATGAAGGCTATGCAGAAGATTTCCCAGAGTGGCATGAGCGTGATCTCGCCGATATGGTACGCCGTGACCGCAACCATCCAAGCATCGTTATGTGGAGCATTGGAAATGAGATCGACTACCCGAATGACCCATATTGTCATCCATTGTTTGAGTCAATGACCGGAAACAACGATGCCAACAAGCCGGCAAAGGAGCGTCAGTATGACCCGGATAAGCCAAATGCTGAGCGACTTAGCGCAATTGCAAAGGAGTTGGCAGCGATTGTGCGCACACAGGATACCACAAGACCAGTTACATTGGCAGCAGCTTTCCCAGAGCTGTCATCTCATATTGGATTTTTTGATGCACTTGATGTTGTGGGCTACAATTATAAAGAGCATCTGTATGAGGAAAGCCACAAACGTTTCCCAGACAAGCCATTTTTAGGCAGCGAAAATGGCGGCGGCTACGAGCAGTGGTGTGCAGTGCGCGACAATGCATATATCAGCGGACAGTTTTTGTGGACAGGAATTGATTATCTTGGAGAGGCACATGGATGGCCGATTCACGGTTCATCAGCTGGTTTAATGGATCTTGCAGGCTTTGAAAAGCCGGGCTTCTATAGAAGAAAGGCATTCTGGAGCACAGAACCATTTGCTTGTATCCTGACACGCCCAGATGATGGTGATGAGCATGAGTGGAGACCGTGGAATGCACATTGGAATTATACAGACGGAGAAAATGTCGTTGTACGAGTATTCACAAATGTGCAAAAAGAAACTATTTCTCTTAGTATAGTTGGTATTGATGGTGAAAAGTCATTGCACGATGGAACATATCTTGAAAAAGAAGGCTGCACCGAATGGCGTTTTGCTTATGAGCCAGGTGTACTTAAGGCAGTGTGCGGCGAAGCCGAGTGCAGCATTCAGACAGCAGGAAAAGCAGTCGAGCTGTCTGCAAATGTATGGCATGCAGAAGAAACTATAAATAAGGAAGAAGTGATGCAGATCGAGGTTTCACTTACCGATGAAAATGGTGTTCTTGCGGCAGAAGATCTGGAAATCACGGCAGAGGTAATAGGAGGAACACTTCTCGGACTAGAAAATGGTGATTTAGCAGACCTAACGCCATACTGCGAGTCACACAGAAAGACACACAATGGCAGATTGATTGTCTATGTAAAGCCAAAAGAAGATGTAAAGGTATGCATCAGCTGCCCGGCATTAGATAAAAGAGTGTGGATTGAATAATAATATATGAACAAAGAGGAATTACTATGGCTGCGGCGGTACAACCAATATTGCGGAAAATTCATGTATAAGGAGCGATGCCGCCGCGGCATCTCTGAACAAAAAATATCAAGAGGTGTCTGCACCAGAACTGAGCTTAGGAAAATGGAAAATGGCGACACGCCATGGAAGAAAATGATAGGTGACTATCTGCTGCAAAGACTAGGTGTGCCGACTGAATATTTTGAGGTAATGGCAGATGCAAGGGAATTGAACGGATGGAGAGACCGCGAGGATATCTGTCTAGTTGTTTTTGAGCAGCCGCAGAAAGCACAGCAATTACTAGAAGTGTATCAGAAAAAGTATCGAAAAAAAACGCCATTTGAAGAGCAGTTTTTAAAGAAAATGCAGACCATTCTTCTGATGCAGGCGTACAAAAAAAGTTTTGAGAGCAAGAGCGTTGACGTTGAACGTGAAAAATCAGAGGGAGAAAATCTGGTGGAAAGCGCACAGCAGACGGTACTATGTACATTACCCGATGGATGGGAAAAAAAGAAGCTGTCAAAGTTTTTATTGGCTCCCTGTGAGTTGGAAAGTATTTTGCTTCTGGCAAATTGTCTGCTTCTTATCGGTAAGACAGATGAAGCTATGCAGATGCACAAGAAGGTAGCCGACTATGTAAAACAGGCAAAGTTTGAACCAAAGGTTCAGATATTGATTTATCCACAGGTGGCATTTCTTGGAATGAAACTCGAATTGTATGCAGGCAATGAAGAAAAAGCGTTTTCATATGGAATGGAAGCACTTGAGCTACTCAGACATCAGTACTCACAGCGTTATGTTGTTTTTGTTTTGGAAGAACTACTTAATGTGTTAGAATGCATTAGCGTAAAAGGAAAAGAGGATCAGAAATACAAGGAAGAAGAGACAGAGGTAACAGAATTTCTCAAGACATTTGAGGAACTATATCGGTTGTTTTCACATCCTAAAAAGAGAATGTGGCAGAGCATTAGTGTCAGCAATACGCATGAAATTGGACTGACACTTAAAATGCTTAGAAAAGCAATGGGATTGTCAGCGGCAAAGGTATCGGCTGCGAATCCAGACCATCTGACTGCGCGACAGATAGAGAAAATAGAGGCTGGAACGCACCGACCTTCTGGCAGAAATTATGAAATGCTCATGCAGTTTTATCATAAGACGGGACTAGAAGGGCAGCTGTTACTTGAAACTGATTCGCTGGAAGTGCTGCACCAGAGACAGGAAATCGTTGACTTCATTATACGCGAAGAATGGGATAACGCATGGGAAAGTTTTCAGAGCTTTAAGGAAAAACTGGATGTGAACGTGCCATTAAATCGGCAGGAAGTGCTGTTTATGGAAAGCAATATTTTGTATAAGCGAGAGAAGTTGGCCTCAGATGAATATCTGAGAATGTTAAAAGAGGCGTTATCCTGTACGATGCCAGAACTTCCGCTGGAAAAATGGAATATGTGGGTGTTCCAGAGAGAGGAGGGGAGTCTAGCTGGGAATATTGCATATATGCTTGAAGTATTGGGCGAGCGAGAACAGGCAGAGGAATTATATCAGGCATTGATTCAATCGTTTGATATGCAAATGAAGCATACAAAAATTCCATATCGAGGATACACGATTGTGTCGGAGGGATTGGAAAATGTATTAGGAAATCTAGGAAAATATGCAGAGTCGATGCAGCAGGACAAAATGTCAATCGAAGTTTTAATGAATGATATGTGCATAGATCCGCTTGATTATCCTCTTTATGATCTCTGCTGGTGCTTATATCAATTAGATGATAGGAAGATGGAGGATGAGAAGAAAGAGGAAAACCAATACGGAGTCTATTTTCGATTATGCTATTATATGGCTAAGTTTTGCTATAAAAGTGGAATGGTAAAATTCCTAGAAGAACGAACCGCGAAATATTTAGGAGAAAAGATGACGCTATAAGCCTGCATCAAGGCCGAGTATCAAGAATAAATACTAAGAACAAATACGATAAATTTGAATCGTTATAAAAATTTAAGAAATACGTTGGATTTATGTAAAAATTGTCATAAATTCGACGTATTGTCTTTTTATAAAAAGTTGTGGTATAATAAAATAAACACAGTGGAAATCGTAACAACGTAACAATAAAACATATGAAATTGGAGGAAACGTGTATGAGAAAACGAATCAGTGTATGTATATTAGCAACAATGATGAACGTGACAAGTCTGTATTCATTTGCAGCGCATGGAGCGGAAACCAAAACAGAGCAGGAAACGGGAATCGAACAGGAATCAGAAACGCAGGCAGAGGAAGCAGTAGACCCGATGAGTGCAGACCGACTTTTGATGAGAATAAGAGTATTTAGCCCAGAGGAAGTTTTGAATGCATATTTTGGAGAAGGAAAATGGAATGAGGATTTACTCACTAATAAAACAACAATAGAAGCAAGTGACCGAAATTTGTATGATGGAGAAGAACGGCAGATTTTAATGGTAACAGATAATATTATTTATGAGACAATAATTGTTACTTATAAAGATGATATACCAGATGAAGAGACGATGCTTAACGAATGGGAGAATTTATTTCAGAAATTAAATATTGATATTGCAGATGAATATATAAAACAGGTAGATTATCTTAATGGTAACAGTTCAACATATACATATTATATTCAGCAGGATGGAATAAAACTATCACCAGAAGCATATACAATTGGAAAAGTAGGAAATACAACTGAGTATTTTGGTGTATTTGCAAGGGTTTCGGTGGAAGAAAATGGGTATGTAATCAATTTGCAACGAATCCCAGAGATTAGTGAACGGGAAAGTGTCACACAGCGTCAGCGAATAACAGATGAGGAAGCACTACAGGCAGTGTATGATGCAGTATGGGATGCATTACAGATTCCGGCAGAGGAAACAAATCCGATTGCAGATTCGCTACAGGTTGAAGTTCAGTATATTCCAGTAGACATGGGAAGCAATACTGGAGAATATGTATATGATATTGGATTTTACGTGAAACAGCTGATTGATCAGGATGGTTCGGATGCGTTATGGCACTTCACTGGACTCGTAGATGCAACGATGCCATATTGTTATAGTTTTTCAATGGCAAGGGAAAATGATGAGGAATTTCAGACAGAGCATTTAAAAATTTCAGATCGAAAAAAGTAAAAGGTGGTGATGCTTTGTGATAGGAAGAGAATTAAAGCGCATTCTGCAAAAGCCGACTGCGCTTGTTTGTGTTATTATCTATATAGCAGTTTTGTTTTTGGGAATAGAGTCTGATTTGAGAGCTGGTTATGAAACAGGAATGTTAAATCTGTTTTGGTTTACAGAAAATTTTGGCGCAACTATTTTTATACAAACGTTAATTTTTCCGATTGTGGCGGCAGGCAATTATTTTGATGAACGAAAAGGACATTATGATTGGTTGATGCAGATGCGTTCCGGTCAGTTGCGATATTGTTTGGCAAAAATTGTATCGGCTGTATTAGGCGGAATCATATTGTATATGGTAAGTGTGTTGCTATTTTTTATTTTATGTGTAGTATGTGTCCCAGCAATAAGACGTGGAAATACAATAGAATCAGTTGAATTATTTTTGGGAACAAAAGAGTCTTTGTGGTATCGCATGGCATCTTCTATTGGTTATTATCCAACGGCGATATTATTTGCATTTCAGTATTCTCTTCATATTGGAATTTATGTGCTAATTGGATTGTGCGTTTCTGTATTTTGTACAAATCAATATGTATTTTATACGATGCCATTTCTTCTTACAAGAATAGGTACATATATGGGAGGTGTGTTAGCATTAGATGCATATATTCCATACGGAAGAGAACTTTTAACTGACGGTGGATGGGGAATCTGCCTCACCCGAAATCTCGCCGCATACGCAGTGCTTGGATTTCTTTATTACCGAGAGATGAAATGGAGGGGGATCAATGGATAGCATGAGAAGAATGAACGCCTATGTAAAATTAAATTTTCAGCGCTGTCTGTCTCAGGGAAAAACACTTGTAATCTGTATTTGTCTGGCCGTCTTTTTCTATCTCTATTTTGGTGATGTGCGTGGTGGCCTGATGGAGTCGGGACAGAAAATTGGTATTATGGAGATGTTTCTTGTTGTGACCAACAATATGTATACGTCGTTTACTATATGGATTGGTTTTGTGCTGATTATATGTGACATTCCATATCGTGATGATGGTGTGTACCAGTATCTGCTGCGTACTTCCCGAAGGAGTTGGCTCTGGGGGCAGATCGTGTATATTGTCGCAATTACAGTGATCTATTTTGCATATATATTTTTATTACTGTTGCTTCTTATTGTGCCGCAGATTACATTTCAGACAGCATGGACGACAACTTTTGTAAAGATGATAAATGCACCGTTTGGCTATGGAATTTCCAATTATTTTTCATTCCCGGTTTCGGTCATGCGCCAGACAACGGCGTTGCAGCTGTTTGGCAGATGCATTGTTCTTTGCATGATGATTGGAATGGCAACTGGTTTTCTGACTATGATGCTTCATATGTTGTGGCCGAGTGGTCCTGGTATTGCAATCGGTGGAATCGGAATTGCGATGGACTATTGGGCAACGGTTGTGCGAGTTGGAGTGACAAGTAAATATTTGTTGTTTATCTCTCCATTCAGCATGAGTCGTGTCGGAAATTTAAGCACGACTGCATTTAATCGTGTTAATCCAACGTTTTCTTATGCGTGTCTGTTTTTGGCAGGAATGATTCTTGTGCCGCTTGCTGTCATGAATCTGAAAATAGGCAGATACGATTATAGCTAAAAAGCGAGGTGTGTATATGGAACCTTATATTATATTGGATGGTGTATCAAAAAGCTTCCGGTCGGTTGAGGTGTTAAAGCCGCTTTCGATTGAATTTGAAGAAGGGCTGATTCATGGCATTGTGGGACGAAATGGTTCTGGTAAGACAGTTATGATGAAGCTGATTTTAGGCTTTTTAAAGCCAACACAGGGTACGGTGACTGTAGGAAAAAAACGTGTGGGAAAGGATGTGGATTTTCCACAGGATGTTGGCGCGATCATTGAAAATGTGGATTTTATTCCATATTTAAATGCATATGACAATCTGTATAATCTGGCGGCGATTCGTCACCGGATCACAAAGGAAGATGTGAAACAGGTATTAGAGACTGTTGGATTAGGAGATACCGGAAGAAAAAAGGTGGCGAAGTTTTCACTCGGAATGAGGCAGAGGCTTGCAATCGCACAGGCTATCATGGAAAAGCCAAAGTTAATTATTTTGGACGAGCCGATGAATGGACTGGATAAGAGAGGCGTGGAGGAAATGCGCCAGATCTTTCTGAATTTAAAGGCAGAGGGGACGACTATTCTTCTTGCGAGCCATAACATGGAAGATATTCGCTGCCTGTGTGATAAGGTGTATGAGATGGATGCCGGTGTACTTACACCGATTGATGAAGTTTCTTGATGGAAGGGGCGCTGCAAGAGCTATCGGGGACATTACGTGTCCCTGGTGGCTCTTTTTATTTTTTTACATAGATTTGACATATCACTGCTTTCTGATTTTACAAAGAAACAATAAGATTAGTGGCGTTAAGAGAAAACAAAACAAACAAACACAACAAAATGGGTAGAAACAGAAAGGAAGTTTTTATTATGAGAAAGATGATCACAATGGCAGTAACCGCAGCTCTTGCAATTTCAACATTGACCGCATGCGGAAAGACAGATAAAAAGGAGACTACAGCGTCAACAGCAGCAACCACCGCATCAACAGCAGCAACTACCGCTTCTACAGAAGCTAAGACAGAGGCTAAGACTGAGGCCAAGACAGAGGCTAAGACTGAGGCCAAGACAGAGGCTAAGGATACATCTGCTGCAGCAGCTGAGTCTAAGGCAGATGCACAGACTCCTGTATCTGGAAGCGTTGCAACTGATGGTTCTACTTCTATGGAGAAGGTAATCGGTGCTCTTGGTGAGGCATTTACAAAGGTAAATCCGGATGCTACATTTACTTACAACCCAACTGGTTCTGGTTCTGGAATCACTGCTGTATCTGAGGGACGCTGCGATATCGGTCTTTCCAGCCGTGCATTAAAGGATGAGGAGAAGAGCCAGGGCTTAGTAGAAACTACACTGGCACTTGATGGTATTGCAATCATTGTTAATAAGGAGAATACAGTAGAGGATCTTTCTCTTGATGATATCGCAAAGATTTACACTGGCGAGATCACAAATTGGAGTGAGGTTGGCGGAGAGGATGCTGATATTGTTCTGATTGGCCGTGAGGCAGGAAGTGGTACAAGAGATGGTTTCGAGTCTATTACAGGTACATCTGATTCCTGCAAGTATCGTCAGGAACTTACCTCTACAGGTGATGTTATCACAACTGTTTCCAGCAATCCAGGTGCAATCGGATATGCATCTTTAGCAGCAGTAAAGGATACTGTAAAGAAGGTATCAGTAGATGGTGTTGAGGCAACTGAGGAAACAGTAAAGGATGGTTCTTATAAGGTACAGCGTCCATTCGTTCTTGTTACAAAGGATGGTACTGAATTATCAGAGGAAGCACAGGCATTCTTCGATTATGCAACTTCAAAGGATGCAGCAGATATTATTTCGGCAGCAGGTGCTGTTGCGGTAGCAGAATAATCACAATTGGAAGGGTGCGAGGATTTATGAAGAGCAAAGAGAGTCTGTTAGAGACAGTAGTACATGGCATATTTTTGATTCTCGGACTGATTACGGTCGGATGTGTATTGCTAATTACAGTTTATCTGGTAATTTCTGGTGTGCCGGCAATCGCAAAAATTGGTCTGTTTCAGTTTTTATTTGGCACAAAATGGGCATCGACCGCCTCTGAGCCATCATTTGGAATCTTACCGTTTATCATGACGAGTATTTACGGAACAGCAGGTGCAATTTTGCTTGGTGTTCCAGTCGGATTTTTCACATCTGTCTACCTGGCAAAGATTGCATCACCAAAGGTAAGAGGTGTTATTGAGACAGCTGTCAGCCTTTTAGCAGGTATTCCGTCTGTTGTTTATGGTCTTGTCGGTATGCTGATTCTTGTGCCTGGTATCCGCAAATTGTTTAATGTGCCAGATGGTGCAAGCCTTCTGGCAGCGATTATTGTACTTGCAATCATGATTTTGCCGTCTATCATTAAGGTTTCACTGAATGCGCTTGAGGCAGTGCCAAAGGAATATGAGGATGCATCACTTGCACTTGGTGCGACAGATATTGAGACATATTTTAAGGTGTCAGTTCCGGCTGCAAGAAGTGGTATCGCAGCAGCAGTTGTATTAGGTGTGGGCCGTGCAATTGGCGAGGCAATGGCAGTTATGATGGTTTCAGGAAATGTTCCAAATATGCCGTCATTGTTCCAGAGTGTTCGTTTTTTGACGACTGCTGTTGCCAGTGAGATGTCATATTCAGCAGGACTGCAAAGACAGGCGCTGTTTTCAATTGCGCTGGTGCTGTTTTTGTTTATCATGCTGATCAATGCAACACTGAACTTTTTCTTAAAGCATGAGAAAGCCTGAAAAACGGATTCATAAAAGGAGTGAGTAAGATGACAAAACAGGAAGCAATAGGGGCGTCACAGACAGCAAATGTAAAATCAGTGATGACAGTGCGTGCCGCTGCAAAGAATGGACCAGGAATAAAGCGTAAGCTTTATATAGGTCTGATGAAGTTTTTGATGGGGCTTTCCATAACAATTACATGTGGACTTGTATTGTTTATGATCGGATATGTATTATATAGAGGTGTTCCGAATATAAGCTGGAAACTAGTGTCCACATCTCCAAGCTACCTAGATGACAACATTGGTATTTTGCCTGATATTTTAAATACACTTTATATCGTAATTGCAACACTTGTAATTGTACTTCCGCTTGGTGTTGGTGCTGCAATATATCTGACTGAGTATGCCACAAACAAAAAAATAGTTGGCATGATTGAGTACGCAGCAGAGACACTTTCAGGTATTCCTTCTATTATATATGGTCTTGTAGGAATGCTGTTTTTCTGTCAGTTTTTAAGCTTGCAGACATCTCTTTTAGCAGGTGCGCTTACTCTTGTGATCATGAATCTTCCGACAATCATGCGTACAACACAGGAGAGCTTAAAGACAGTTCCACAAAGTTATCGCGAGGGTGCATTTGGACTTGGCGCAGGAAAGTGGAGAGTTATCAGAACGGTTGTACTTCCGGGATGTATTGATGGTATAGTGACAGGATGTATTCTTTCTGTCGGAAGAATTATCGGTGAGTCAGCAGCGCTTCTTTTCACCGCAGGTCTTGCACATGCAGTAAATGGAATGATAGATGGTCTTCACAGTGCAGGTGCAACACTTACAGTTGCGCTTTACATGTATGCTAAGGAGCAGGGAGAGTTTGGTGTTGCATTCGCGATTGCAGCAATCTTAATGGTATTAACTGTGTTTATCAATTTAACTGCAACTTTGTTAGGCAAGTATTTTCAGAGGAGGAAGAGTCAGTGAGCAGCGTAATTACTGTAAAGGATATGTGTCTGTGGTATGGACAGGTGCAGGCATTAAAGAATATTAATATCAATATTGAGGAGAAGAGTATTACGGCGCTGATTGGTCCTTCTGGCTGTGGTAAATCCACCTTCTTAAAGTCGTTAAACAGAATGAATGATCTGGTGCCTGGTGTGAAGATTACAGGCGATCTTCGTTACCGCGGCGAGGACATTTTTGATCCAAAGTTAAATGTCAATGAGCTTCGAAGAAACATCGGAATGGTATTCCAAAAGCCAAATCCATTTCCAATGAGTATCTATGATAACATTGCCTATGGACCGCGTACACACGGAATCACAAATAGAAGTAAGCTTGATGAGATCGTGGAAACATCCTTAAAGGGTGCAGCAATCTGGAATGAAGTAAAAGATAATCTAAAAAAATCGGCACTTAGCTTGTCTGGTGGACAGCAGCAGAGACTTTGTATTGCACGAGCACTTGCTGTTGAGCCGGATGTACTTTTGATGGATGAGCCAACAAGTGCGCTTGACCCGATTTCTACATCAAAGATAGAAGAGTTGGCAAGCGAATTAAAATCACAGTACACAATTGTTATGGTTACGCATAACATGCAGCAGGCCGTGCGTATTTCTGATTACACCGCATTTTTCCTGCTTGGTGATCTGATAGAGTATGGTGAAACACAGAAGATCTTCGAGCAGCCAAAGGATAAGAGAACTGAGGATTATATTACAGGACGTTTTGGCTAATGGAAATAAAAAAAGTGAGGTGAAGACATGAGAAGCAAGTTTGACGAGCAGCTAGCGCTTTTGAATCGTGATCTGACAAAGATGGGATCGCTTTGTGAGGAGGCGTTAGCATTAGCGGCAAAGGCACTGGCAAATGCAGATGGACAGACAGCAGCAAAAATCGCACCGATAGACAGTGAGATTGACCAGATGGAGCGCACTATCGAGTCGCTTTGTTTAAAGCTTTTGCTACAGCAGCAGCCAGTTGCGAGAGATTTAAGACAGATCTCAGCAGCACTTAAGATGATTACAGATATGGAACGTATCGGTGATCAGGCATCCGACATCGCAGAGATTATTGGATTCTTAAATGGAAGAATCGGAACGGATGCACAGTATATTTGTCAGATGGCAGTAGCTGCAATGCGTATGGTGACAGAGAGTGTTGAGGCTTATGTAAAGCGTGATGTAGCAATGGCAGAGGCAACAATTCAGCACGATGATGTGGTCGATGATCTTTTCTTAAAGGTAAAGGAGTCGCTTATTCAAATGATCTCAGAAAATCCAAAGGACGGCGAGTATGCACTTGATCTTTTGATGATCGCAAAGTATTTTGAGCGAATCGGAGATCATGCGACAAATATCGCAGAGTGGGTTGTATTTTCTGTTACAGGTGTGCATGAGCAGGGATGAATTAAATTAGAGCAAAAAAGGGGCAGATGAAGAGTCTGCCTCTTTTCGTTTTTTTGTAACTATTCAGAGCCATGCAAAATTGCTTTCTGTGAATGCTTGCATTCAGACAGAATAGCAATTTTATATGGCGAGGTAACCACATGAGCAAAATAGAAGCATCGAAGATGCGATTTTGCGAATGGGGTTCTGAATAGTTACGTTTTTTTTATAAACAATCTAAATTTTATATAAATTGTATTGACTGTTCTATTTTGAACGCTATAATAGTTTCTATCTAAAAAGAAGGGAGCAGCAGATAATGGTTAAGTTGTTAAAGAAGCTTACATGGAAAGATTTTATTCTGGCGGCAGTTGCATTTGTGTTTATTATCGTGCAGGTGTGGCTTAGTCTGACAATGCCAGATTATATGTCTGAAATTACAAAGCTTGTCCAGACTAAGGGCAGTAAGATGAATGATATTTTGATAGCAGGAGGCAAGATGCTTGCATGTGCACTAGGAAGTTTGCTTGCGGCAGTATGTACATCAATATGTGCATCAAAAATTTCATCTAATTTTTCTGCTAATTTAAGAGGACAGGTTTTTCATAAGGTGCAGTCCTTTTCAATGGAAGAAATTGGAAATTTCTCTACTGCAAGTTTAATTACACGTTCTACAAATGATATTACACAGGTACAGATGCTGATTGTTATGGGCCTGGAGGTTTTACTTAAGGCTCCTATAATGGCAGTGTGGGCACTGTGCAAGATTTCTACAAAGAACTGGCAGTGGACTGCTTCAACTGGTGTGGCTGTTGTTGTACTGCTTAGCTTTGTTTGTGTTTGCGTGGCTGTTGCGCTTCCAAAGTTTAAAAAGCTGCAGAGTCTGACAGATAATTTAAACCGTGTCACTAGAGAAAATTTGACAGGCTTAAATGTAGTTCGTGCTTACAATGCAGAAGGTTATCAGCAGAAGAAATTTAATGATGCAAATGATGAGCTGACGAAAACGCAGCTGTTTGCAAACCGCACTATGGGAACTATGATGCCGGGAATCCAGATGGTAATGAATGGATTGATGTTAGCAATTTACTGGATCGGCGCTTATTTGATCAGCAATGCTCAGATGTTTGACAAGCTGACTATCTTCTCAGATATGATCGTATTTACTCAGTATGCTATGCAGGTCGTTATGTCCTTTATGATGCTTGTCATGATTTTCGTGCTTCTTCCGCGTGCGAGCGTATCAGCAAAGCGTATTAATGAAGTGCTTGATATGCCGCTCTCGATTAAGGATGGCACAAAAGAGAATGGAATTGACGGCAAAAAGGGTGAAGTTGAGTTTCGCAATGTATCTTTTTGTTATCCAGATGCAGAGAAGGATGTCATTGAGGACATTTCCTTTACTGCTCATAAGGGTGAAACAATTGCCTTTATCGGTTCAACTGGCTGTGGAAAGAGTACTGTGATCAACATGATTCCGCGTTTTTACGATGCGACAAAGGGAGAGGTGCTTGTCGATGGCGTTAACGTAAAGGAATATACACAGAAGGCACTTAGAAATAAGATTGGATATGTTTCACAGAAGGCTGTTTTATTTACAGGAAGCATTAAAAGCAACGTTGCCTATGGAGATAATGGTACAAAAGGCTTTACTGATGATGTTGTTAAGCAGGCAATTGAGACTGCGCAGGCAAAGGAATTTGTAGATAAGACAGAGGGCGGCGTAGATGCTTTTGTGGCACAGGGAGGATCTAATTTTTCAGGAGGACAAAAGCAGCGTCTGTCAATTGCACGTGCGATATGCCGTCACCCGGAGATTTTAATTTTTGATGATTCATTTTCAGCACTTGACTACAAGACAGATCGTGTTCTTCGCGATACGTTAAGAAAAACTTGTGCAGATGCAACGCGTTTCATTGTGGCACAGCGAATTGGTACTATACGCGATGCGGACAAGATTATTGTGCTTGATGATGGAAAGATTGCCGGAATGGGCAAGCACAATGAGCTGATGGAAACTTGCGAGGTATACCGTCAGATCGCATATTCACAGCTGTCAAAGGAGGAGCTTGCATAATGGAAAATAAAGAATATACCCCTGGACAGAACCGCCCGGGCAGAAGAGGCGGCATGCGTGGACCTGGCATGGGAAGAGGTCCTGCTGAGAAGGCATCTGATTTTAAAGGAACATGGTCAAAGCTGATTTCGTATTGCAAAAGCTATCTTCCGGTTGTGATCATTGCACTTATCTGCGCGGCAGGAGGCACGGTTTTGACACTTCTTGGACCAGATAAGCTGTCAGAGATGACAAAGGAAATTGGAAAAGGTCTTGTAACAGGCGTTGATATGGACGCTGTTTCTAAGATTGGATTTACATTAATTGCATTTTATGTGTGCGGTGCTTTGCTGTCATTTGGTCAGCAGTGGATTATGGCAACAGTGACACAAAATATTTCAAAAAAGCTTAGAGGTGATATTTCAGGAAAAATTAACCGTCTGCCGATGAGCTATTACAGCCGCTCTACGACAGGTGATATCCTCTCACGTGTCACAAATGATGTTGATACGATATCACAGTCTATGAACCAAAGCATAGGAAATCTTGTCTCCGCAGTTACGCTTTTTGTCGGTTCACTTTTTATGATGTTTAAAACAGATGTGATCATGACAATTACTGCAATTGTGGCAACATTGATTGGCTTTGTACTTATGACAGTTATTGCAAAGCGCTCCAGCAGATATTTCGTGCGCCAGCAGCGCTGCCTTGGTGAGATCAACGGTCACATTGAGGAAATTTACACAGGTCATACAGTTGTAAAGGCATATAATGGAGAAGCGCAGGCAGCAGCTGAATTTGAGCGCATGAACAATAATTTAAGAGAAAGTGCATTTCGTGCACAGTGCCTTGCCGGACTCATGCCGCCTATTATGACATTTATCGGAAACTTAGGCTATGTGGCAGTCTGTGTGGCAGGTGCAGTGCTGACTATGAAGGGAACTATTGGCTTTGAAGTAATCGTTGCATTTATGATGTATGTGCGCTATTTTACACAGCCATTATCTCAGATCGCGCAGGCGGCACAGTCTTTACAGTCAGCGGCAGCAGCAGGTGAGCGTGTCTTTGAGTTTCTTGAGGCAAAGGAGATGGATGACGAGAGCAATAAGACAAAGACGCTTGACAATGTAAAGGGTGAGGTATCATTTGAGCATGTAAAGTTTGGCTATGATGAAGATCGCGTGATTATTCATGATTTTTCTGCAAAGGCAAAGGCAGGACAAAAAATTGCCATTGTCGGTCCGACGGGAGCAGGAAAGACAACACTTGTCAATCTGCTTATGCGTTTTTATGAGATTCAGGGCGGAAAAATCTGCATTGATGGCATTCCGACTAATCAAGTAAAACGTGAAATGGTGCATTCTCAGTTTTGTATGGTTCTTCAGGATACATGGCTGTTTGAGGGTACTGTTAGAGAAAATCTTGTATATTGTACGCCAAATGTCTCTGATGAGCGTATGAAGGAGGCATGCCGCGCCGTTGGTCTTGACCATTTTGTAAGAACACTGCAGCATGGCTATGATACAGTGCTTAACGATCAGGTTAATCTGTCACAAGGTCAGAAGCAGCAGTTAACAATTGCCCGTGCAATGATTGCTGATAAGCCTATGCTAATTCTAGATGAGGCAACAAGCTCTGTCGATACAAGAACAGAACTTCAAATACAAAATGCAATGGACGAGCTGATGAAGAATCGTACTTCTTTTGTTATTGCACATCGTCTTTCCACAATCAAAAATGCCGATCTTATCCTTGTGTTAAAGGATGGAGATGTAATTGAAAGCGGAACGCATGAAGAGCTTTTGGCAAAGAAGGGCTTTTACGCTGATCTGTACAACAGCCAGTTTGATCAGGCATCGTAAGAGATTCTTAAGAGATGTAAGGACATTGAAAGTACTTATTTGACATAATATCTGGTAATATAAACTTAGAAAAGAGTTATTACCGGAGTATTTATGGGAGCCGGTTAAAAACCGGCTCTTTTTGTTTAAGAGAAAGGAAGGGAGCACTATGAAAAGATCATGGAAGAAGAAAGCGTCCGTATGGACGATGGCTGCTGCGATGACCGTTTCTTACATACCGCAGTATTCATTTGCAGAGGAAACTACTGAAATTATTAAACAGGAAACGCAGACACAGACAATAGAAGAGCAGACTATATTGGAGAGTCCGACATCAGAGGCTTTAGCGACTATACCAGAGACTACTATAGAAGCACCGACAGAGAGTGTTCCAGAGACGTCCTTGCAGGTACCAACTGAAAGCTCATCAGAAAGTGTACCGGAAACGTCTTCCCAGGCACCTAGTGAAAGTATAACACCGACATCATCACAGGAAGAATCTTCTACGCAGGAAAGCACACCACAAAGCAGTGCAGAGGCTAGCACCGAGGAAGAAACTAGTGAGGAAGAAACTAGCGAGGAAGAGAGTACCGAGGAAACTACAGAAGAAACTACACCAGAGGAGACGACAACGGAAGAACCAGAGTGGTCAGAGCAGGCACCAACCGAGGACACAAAGGGATTAACGTTCTCATTTAGTGAGGATGGACAGACCGTGAGCGTTACTGGTTTTGATGGATCGAGAAGTATATTAGAGATTCCGCAAACTTATAGCGGTGCAAAGGTAACTTCAATTGCAACTGGTGCATTTCGTGGTCAGACAATGATTACTGATGTGATCATTCCGGAGGGTGTTACTTATATAGGAAGAGAAGCGTTCGCAGGATGCAGCGCTCTTGTTCGCGTAAAGATTCCGACAAGCGTTACGCAGGTAGGTGCCAATTTATTTGAAGGCACACCATATGATTCAACATTGACTGGAGAGCTTGTATATATTAACAGTATCCTCTATCGCTGTCAGAGCGATGCGGTAACTGTTTCTATCAGGCAGGGAACGACTGTTATTGCTGAGGAAGCTTTTATTAATCGTGTTAATCTGGCTGCTATAGTTGTGCCGGATGGCGTAAGCTATATTGGCTCTAATGCATTTAAAAATTGCAGTGCTTTAAGTCAGATTGAGATTCCAAAGAGTGTGCGAGATATTGTGGCAAACGCATTTGACGGAACAAAATGGTATGAAGATCGAAAGCATGAGATGATTTACATCAATGATTTGCTGTATCGTGTACCGTCTGAGATTATCGTGCAGTCAGAGCAGCCGACTGGATCTTTAAGTGACAAAGATGCAGCCGAGTTGGCAAAATCAGGTGTGGCAACACAGATTATTCCTTATACAGATGTTATTGTTCAGGGAGAAACTACAACGATCTGTACACTTGCATTTGCTAATACGCCAGTTCAGAAAGTACAGTTGCCGTCAACACTTACGACAATTCACTATGGTGCATTCCAAAATTGTACTGCATTAAAACAGATTACACTTCCGGAGAGCATGACATTTATTGAGGGCGGCGCATTCCAAAATTGCAGCGCAATTTCTTCAATTTTGGTTCCGCAGAATGTAACATATCTTGGTGCAAGTGCATTTTCTGGCTGTACAAGCCTTACATCTGCGACATTGCCGCAGGCAATTACAAGAATTAGTTCAGGCTTATTTGAAAACTGCAGTTCACTCACAACAGTGCAGGCTTCGAGTGCGCTTACGTCAATTGGAAGCCGTGCATTTGCAGAAACATCTGCACTTTCTTCATTTACATTTCCACAGACGCTGACAGCAGTTGGCGCAGAGAGCTTTACAGGCTCAGGTATTGTAACTGCTAACTTGCCGCAGAGCATAACTTATCTTGGAGCAGGAGCATTTGCTGATTGTACAAAGTTAGTATATGCGCAGGTGCCGGCGGCAATCCAGGCTGTAAGAGAGCGTACCTTCCGCAACTGTACAGAGTTGAAGAATGTATCGATCCCAGAGGGGATTCGCTACATTGGTGCGGCTGCATTCCAAAATGACGTATCACTTCAGACAGTTGATTTTGCACAGTCACTTCTTACGATCTGTGACAATGCATTTGAGGGAAGCGGCGTTGGCGAGGGTCTTGTGCTTCCACCAGCTCTTCGTACAATAGGAAGTCGTGCATTTGCAGGCTGTATGCGTCTTACATCACTTACTATCCCGGCAGATGTTAGAAAAATGGGAAGTCAGGCATTTGCAGATGGATCATCACCATCAATTGTGTGTGCATTTAGCCGTACAACATATATGAGTAAGCTGGCTTCTGGATGGGTAGCTGATTGGGGCAGCGGCCTTGGTGCACTTACATTTACAGGCGGTGCAGTAAATGATGAGCAAAAGGCAGCATTTTTACAGATGATCTGTAAGCTTGTTCCTGATTTTAATGCATCAGAGGCAAACGGTACTCTGTATTCTGGCATCATTGGACGTCTTGGCGTTAGTGCAAAGGCAGGCGGTGAGGCAGCCAGCTTGCTTGGCATTGTGTCAGAACAGGCTCAAGAAGGATGGATTCGTATACCTGAGCTTAGCACAAGAAGAGCTATTTTGAATCTTACAGGTATCTGGATGCAGGATTATTGTCCGGCAAATACAGGTGTTGAGGATGTTTATTATGCAGATGGATGGTATTACATTAATGAAGTTTCATTTGCAGAAACACTTACAAAGGGCTATCTTCCAAAGGGACAAAATGGAAGCGGCTATTCCTTCTTTGATTCCTATGATGCTCCAACAGGCATGATGGATGGTGCTGTGACTGTACTTCTTAGTGAATCTGACAATGACTATGGAATTGCAGCGCAGGTTCGCTCTAGTGAAAAGATTACAGATGGACGCTACATAAATGTATATGAGAGCATAGAGGAGCGTGAGCTTTCAGAATCTATCAAAGATATCTGGATGACAGAAAGTGCTTCATATCAGTTTGATAACTACAGCAGAATCTTAACTGTTCAGTCACTTGTATCACCAGATGCAGGAATTGAGACTCATTTTCGCTACAGCTGCAAGCCGGGTGAGGATGATGGTACCTTTACGATGGAGTGGAAGGGAATGGATGAGGCAAATATTGACCAGGTTCGTACCTTTACGGTTAGTGTAGATGAAGAAACTCAGGCAATGAAGCTGACTGATGCGCAGACACAAGAGGAAATTACACTTAATTCAATTGCACAACAGGCTAATCAGCCAACAATGTCTGGACAATAATGGCATTAAATCTTTAAGGCTTACTTAAATTTCTCAAAAATTTTACATTACCTATTGACACTATTAAAAAAAAGGACTAGTATAGCAATTGTCAGCAGAAGTGGTAAGAGGAGATCACTTTTGCAGCAAAGGACATTAACTGTTAAGCATATTTAATAGTTATAAATAGGAGGAACAAAAATCATGAGAAAGTTTATTACATCTATCGCAGTAATCGCTATGGCAGCAGCAATGATGACAGGATGCGGAAGCAGCAGTAGTACAGCATCCACGACAGCAGCAGCGACAACAACTGCGGCAGCAGCAGAGACAGCAAAAGAAGCAGCGACAACAGCAGCAGAGAAAAAAGCAGATCTTACAGGATCGATCACAGCGGCAGGTTCTTCCGCATTAAAACCGCTGGTTGACGATGCAGCAGACATGTTTATCGAGAAATACCCGGACGTTTCCATCACGATCGACGCAGGAGGATCCGGAGAGGGCTTAAAGCAGGTTTCCGAGGGAACCGTAAATATCGGTAACTCCGATGTTGAGGCCTCCGCAAAGCTTGACGAGACACAGGCAAAAGAGCTTGTTGATCATCAGGTATGCGTAGTCACAATGGCTCCGATCGTAAACAACGATGTAAAAGAAGGCGGCGTTGAGGATCTTACAAAACAGCAGCTCATCGACATCTTCACAGGAAAGACAACAAACTGGAAAGAGGTTGGCGGACCGGATGAGAGCATTGTCCTTGTAACAAGACCGACATCCTCCGGTACAAGAGCAACCTTCCAGAAATACGCTCTTGACGGAAACGAGGAAGCTTCCAACACTTCCATGGAAACAGATGATTCCGGTGTTCTTCTTCAGAATGTAAAAGATACAAAGGGTGCGATCGGATATGTAGCACTTTCCTATCTGACCGGTGATGCAGGAGTTGCAACCGTAGCAGTCGATGGCGTAGAGCCGACACTTGAAAATACATACGCTGGAAAATATCCGGTATGGACATTTGAGCATATGTATACAAAGGGTGAGCCGGACGAAGTTGTAAGCGCATTCCTTGACTACATCATGTCCGATGAGTACGGCGCAAAGATGGAATCCTTAGGATACGGCGTATCTTCCAAGATGACAAATACTGAGCATTAATTGAGACAAAACTTAAGACCGGGCAGTGAGCCATGATCCGACCGGATGAAAGAAAAAAGAGGACATGGACAAGAGAGCTGCGAAACAGGGGCGGGGCAGACGAATCTGGCCCGCCCCGATATGATTTATGATAGAATTTGCTTCGAATATCGGAAGCAGGAGGACTTATGAAGAATGGTAAAGAAAAAAGCATGTTCGTCAGAGAATATCTGTGGCGGGATCTGATGACCGTCTGTGGACTGTTCGTAATTCTTCTGACGATCGTGATCGGCGCGTTCCTTGTATACAAGGGATCATCCACATTCCTGGTTTACAGACATTCCTTCCTGGAATTCTTAGGATCTGCAGACTGGGCACCGGAAGATAATATGGCAGGCGGCGGCAGCATCGGTGCGCTGATCTTCATCGCTGGGTCGCTCTGCACCTGCGGCCTGGCACTTCTTATCGCGACTCCGTTTTCCCTGGGATCAGCGATCTTCATCACGGAGATCTCCCCGAAGTTCGGAGAGAAATTCTACCGCCCGGTAGTCGAGATCTTTGCCGGAATCCCATCGGTTGTCTACGGATGGGTGGGACTCACAGTGCTTGTACCGGCGATCAAGACCGTGTTTGACCGTCAGGTGGGACATTCTATCCTGGCAGCGGGGCTGGTCCTCGCGGTCATGATCTTCCCGACGATCACAAGTGTTGCGGCGGATGCCCTTCACTCCGTACCGAAGGAATGCAGAATGGCGGCGTACGGACTTGGCTCCACCCGCTGGCAGACCATATACCGGATCGTAGTTCCGGCGGCAGCGCCTGGAATCATTTCCGGCGTGATCTTAGGTCTCGCGAGAGCCTTCGGTGAGGCCCTGGCGGTTGCCATGGTCATCGGTCAGACAACAGCGCTTCCCACAAGCATTTTTTCAACGACAAAGACTCTGACCACCGAGATCGCGGCCCAGATGGGCAACGCCATGGAGGGCGGCGAGATGAAATCCGCACTCTGGACCATGGCACTACTGTTATTCGCAATCTCCCTGTTCTTCATCTTCCTGATCCATCATGTGACAGCGGTGAAGCCGGAGAAAGAAGAAAAAACAAGCACTTCCGTGAAAATAAGCACGACCGCGGTGCCGGTAAAGCAGTTCGCAGCAAAGGGGGAAAATTAGACCATGGAAAGTAAGATCAGACGTTCACGCGATGTGGACCGTGTTATGACAGTCATTTTCTACCTGGTTGCGATCTTCTTCTTCGCTCTTCTGATCGGCTTTGCGGGTAAGGTCATCATCGGCGGTCTCATGGGGGCAAAGCCGGAGATGTTCCGCTTCGCGAGAAAAGGAAGCATCGGAAACCAGTTGTTCAACACGATCTATCTCGTATTTATCTCCCTGCTGGTATCCATCCCCCTCGGTGTCTGCGCCGGAATTTATCTGGCCATGTATGCGAAACAGGGAAAAATGACAAAGTTTCTGAGAATGTGTATCGAGACACTTTCTTCCCTTCCGTCCATCGTTGTGGGCCTGTTCGGATACCTGGTATTCCTCGTATTCTTCGGAATGGGAAAGAGCCTGATGGCGGGTGCCCTCTCCGTATCGATCCTGACACTTCCGCTTATCACGACGACCACCGAGGATGCCATCAAGGGACTCCCGGCGGGATATTTTCAGGCGAGTTTAGGTCTTGGAGCGACAAAATGGCAGTCCATCTTCCATGTACTTCTCCCGGCATGTCTCCCGCGCATCATGACAGGCGTCATCCTGGCGGCGGGACGTGGATTCGGTGAGGCGGCAGCGCTCCTCTACACCACAGGATCCGGAAGCGACCTGCGCTGGGGCAAATGGAACCTGGCAGCCCCGACCTGCCCCTTCAACCCGTTCCGCCCGGCAGAGACATTGTCGATCCAGATCTGGAACCTTCAGGTAAACGGTCAGGATAAGGCACTGGCGAACACCGCCTCCGCGGTTCTTATGATCCTGGTCCTGGCATTCAGCATCGGCGCGAACGTGTGGAGCCATCATCTGAAGAAAAAGAGCTCCGGCGAGGCAGCATAAGAAACATTCGGAAGAGGACCTCGATGACGATTCTTAAGGGAGAAGTAATGAAACCCTGAGGATGGCATATGAGAGTTTTAGAGAGGAAAACATATATGACTGATATGAAACCGAAATTTGATATCGAAAAGCTGAATCTGCATTACGGCGCGTTCCATGCGCTTAAGGACATCAACATGCAGATCAGCGCCCATGAGATCACCGCGTTCATCGGACCGTCCGGCTGCGGAAAATCGACATTTTTAAAGACATTGAACCGGATGAACGATCTTGTGGAGAATGTAAAGATCGACGGAAAAGTGGAGCTTGACGGACAGAACATCTTTAAGGATATGGACGCCATCACGCTGCGCCACAAGGTCGGCATGGTATTCCAGCAGCCAAACCCGTTCCCGAAGAGTATTTACGACAACATCGCCTATGGCCCGAGGATCTTCGGGATCACGAGAAAGGCGGATCTCGACGAGATCGTTGAGAAAAGCCTGCGTCAGGCGGCGATCTGGGATGAGCTTAAGGACCGCTTAAATAAGAGTGCCCTGGGACTTTCCGGCGGACAGCAGCAGAGACTCTGCATCGCGAGAACCCTGGCGGTGGAGCCGGAGGTGATCTTGATGGATGAGCCGACCTCTGCCCTGGACCCGATCTCCACATCGAAGATCGAGGACCTGGCGATGGAATTAAAGGATAAATACACCATCGTGATCGTCACCCACAACATGCAGCAGGCGGCGCGTATCTCTGACAAGACAGCGTTCTTTCTGTTAGGTGAGGTCGTCGAGTACAATAATACAGGTGATCTGTTTGCGAACCCGAGGGACGAACGGACAGAAAGCTACATCACAGGGAGGTTTGGCTGATTATGAGAGACGCGTTTTTAAAGCAATTGGAAGAGCTGCATAAGATGCTGGCGGAGATGGGACTGCTCTGCGAGAAAATGATCGACGGGACTTACGAGGCACTGATGCACATGGACCGGGAGCAGGCGGCGAAGATCCTGCAAGACGATGCGAACGTGGACTTAAAGGAGAGAGATATCGAGAGCAAGTGCTTGAAGCTTCTCTTAGAGCAGCAGCCGGTGGCGAGTGACTTAAGAAAGATCTCATCCGCATTAAAAATGATCACAGACCTGGAGCGTATCGGTGACCAGGCGGGCGATATCGCGGAGATCATCAAGACCACAGACCTCTTAGAGCCGGTAAAGGCGACAAGACTCGGCGAGATGGCAAAAGCCGTTGCGTCCATGGTCCACGAGAGCGTTGAGAGCTTCGCAAACGAGGACCTCAGGAAGACAAAGGAAGTCATCGCCTACGATGACGTGATCGACGATATGTTCTCCCAGGTGAAGAAAGAACTGGCAGACGGTATCTTAAACGGCGAGGCCACCCAGGAACAGATCCTGGACATCCTCATGATCGCCAAATACTACGAGCGCATCGGCGACCACGCCACAAATATCGCGGAGTGGGCAGAGTATGCGATCACTGGGGTACATAGGAACAGTGAGCTGGAAGAGCATCTGTAAAAAGAGAAAAATTCCGAAACCGGAATTAAAACTGAAAAACTGGTAAAAACGATCCGGAATGGGAATAAAAAGTGGAGAACCTGATCTGCAGGTTCTCCCTTCTTGTTTTAAGAGCAATAACGTTACTGTACACGGGTAGGAATTTTCTGAACTGAAAATTCCGTACGATACACTTCTGGTAGCAGATTTTGCCGATTTGGAATGCGAAGCATCGGCAAAATCACGTTACTGTACACGCATACGTGTACAGTAACGCAATAACTGTGGATTTTGTCAGACAGCGAACATCTGCTTGCATAAGTATCCAAAATATGCTAAGATTCTTGCGTACACATGTTTTTCTGGGACGCACATATGGTAACGTGCCAGAGCAATCGATGAAACGTATGATTTCGGTAATAAAAAAGAAATTTTTAGCTTGCGAGGTCTGATATATGGAGAAAAAAAACAAATATTATGTGGTACGTGACAAAGCGCTGCCGGAAGTCCTTCAAAAAGTCGTTGAGGTGAAACGTCTGCTTGAGGCGGACAAGAACATGACGGTGCAGGAGGCGGCGGAGCAGGTGGGATTAAGCCGCAGTTCCTTCTATAAATATAAGGATGATATTCTTCCGTTTTCCGACAACACGAGAGGAAAGACCGTGACTCTTGTGACCCAGATGATGGACGAGCCGGGGCTTCTGTCTGACCTGCTCCACATCGTTGCGGATTACCGCGCGAACATCCTTACGATCCACCAGACGATCCCGGTAAACGGATCCGCGACGGTAACGCTCAGTGTGGAAGTCCTCTCCGACACGGGAAATGTTGCCGGTATGGTTGAGGAGATCGAGCACTTAAAAGGCGTACAGAATGTGAAAATTTTAGGAGTGGAGAAATAGACGGATGAAAGCGGCAATTATGGGATACGGAACCATCGGCTCCGGCGTGTATGAGGTTCTTGATAAGAACTGCAAAAGCGTAGAAAAAAAGGCTGGAGAGCCGATAGAAGTAAAATATATCCTGGATCTCAGGGAGTTTCCGGGAAGTCCTGTGGAGAAGCTTGTGATCCATGATGTGGAACAGATCGTAAATGACCCGGAGATCGGGATCGTTGTGGAGACCATGGGCGGAACAAAACCGGCCTATGAGTTTGTAAAGCGCTGCCTGCTCGCGGGAAAGCATGTGGTGACTTCCAACAAGGCACTGGTTGCGGCCCATGGGACAGAGCTGATCCGGATCGCCGCGGAAAAGAACATCAGCTTCTTGTTTGAGGCAAGTGTCGGCGGCGGTATTCCGATCATCCGCCCGCTTGTGGAGAGCCTCGGCGGCGAGGAGATTTTAGAAATCTCCGGTATCTTAAACGGAACGACAAACTACATCCTCACAAAGATGAATGAGGAGGGATGGAGCTTCGAGGAGGCGTTAAAGCGCGCCCAGGAATTGGGCTACGCGGAGCGCAACCCGGAGGCAGATATTGAAGGATATGACACCTGCAGAAAGATCGCGATCCTGACTGCGGTCGCAACAGGAAAAGAAGTAAACTACGAGGAGATCCCGACCCAGGGAATCACAAAAATCACTTCCATGGATTCCAGCTACGCGGCACATATGGGTGCGGCGATCAAGCTCTTCGGAACCAGCGTGAATAAAGATGGAAAGATCTATCTGGAGGTCGTGCCGGTCCTCGTGGACGCGAAGGACCCGCTGTATGCGGTGACAGATGTGTTCAACGGAATCCTCGTTGTGGGAAATATGCTGGGCGCGTCCATGTTCTATGGAAGCGGAGCAGGGAAACTGCCGACAGCCAGCGCCGTTGTCGGGGATATGATCTCCGCAGTCCGTTTCGGCGATGAGCCGGAGAAGATCGGCTGGAGCAGCGAGAAGCTTGAGGTACATCCGGCGGCTGAGCTTTCCAGAAAGTACTTTGCACGGTTTGAGGGTTCTGAGAGAGCAAAGAAAGAGGCCGTTGCGGCAGCTTTCGGTGACGTGAAATTTGTGACACTGGAAGGAACAGATGAGTTCGCGGTTCTGACCGGTGAGATGACAGGGGAAGAGTTCGACTCGGCAGCAGCAAAGGTCGGTGGACTGCGCCAGAAGATCGCAGCCAGATTATGATCCCGACATGGTTCCGGATGCCATGCCTGTATCAGATGATGACCGGGCTTTACTGTCCGGGATGCGGGGGAACGAGAGCCGTCCGGGCACTCCTTTCAGGGCATCCGGTACTAAGCTTTCTGTACCATCCGGTGGTGCCGTATATGGCGGCTGTGGCTGTGTGGGCTGCGGCTTCCTGGATCCTGTATTTTGCCACGGGAAACAGGAGATTCCGACCGGAGTTGGATGACCGGATCGCTTACGCAGCGGCGGGGATCGTGATCTTAAATTTTATCATAAAAAACGGACTTCTGGTGTTCGCCGGGATCGATGTGATCGGGCGGCTGCCGGGGGTGTGAGAATAGGGAGAAGACCTGGAGCGGGTACCGAAAGTGGTATCTGTTCTGGGTCTTTTTTGTTTCATGCCACAATTTTGCCGCAGATATGCCCTGTTTTGTGTGACATCCTTCACAGTTTGAACACAGGTCGAACACAGAGGAATCACAAGTTTCTGATAGAGTTTATTGCAGAAACGTAATAAACAGTAAGAAAAATGCAAGGAACCAGGAGTATATGTACTTTAAAAGTACAAAGATCCCGTGATGACGAGTGTACGCAGCAGTCAATGGAAATCAGGCAATGGATCTGGAAAGAGATGACCTGCAGGGGGCTGATGATCTGGCGGTCAAGGCGGATGAAAGGAGAACGGAAATGAGAAGAGGAAAGATAATAGCGGTCAGTCTGACGGTCTGTGCGGTGGGGGCCGGAATGACGGTGAACGCTTACGCGGCCAGCACCACATTTGAAATGAGGAAGAAAGCGGTGAGCCTGCTTGGAATTATAACGACGAGTAATTACCAGGCGAATGTGACGAGAGGTGAATTTGCGGAACTCCTCGTAAAGGCATCGGACTACAAGGAGGCGGCAAACGCGGCGGGAACCGTATCTGTATTCGCGGATGTCTCCTCAAAATCCCAGTATTCTGCGGCGATCCGCACGGCGGCGACGAACTCCTGGATGTCCGGTTATCTCGGCGGAAACTTTAAGCCGGACGAGGGAGTTACGATGCGGGATGCCATCAAGGCAGTCCTGGGAGTCTTAGGATACACAAACGAGGATTTCTCCGGAAGTCTTCAGGAGAGCCGCCTTGCGAAGTTCAAGTCCCTGTCCCTGGATTCTGGGATCTATCGTGATCTTGACGAGGTCCTCACGAGGGAAGACTGCATCAACCTGTTCTATAACCTGATGAAGGCGAAGACAAAAGAAGGAAACCAGTATGGCAGCAAGGTATTTGACCTGACCTACAATTCCGACGGCGAGATCAACACATCCTCGATCCTGGATAACAGTTTAAAGGGACCGAAGATCTTAGACAATGACAGCCGGAACTTAAAGAGTCTTGTTCCGTTTTCCCTGAAAGACGCTACCATGTTTTTAAACGGCGAGATGTCCGATGAGAGCGAGATCAACGATTACGCCACCGTGATCTATTACCACGAGGAGACAAAGATGATCTTCGCCTATTCCAACGGCGGCGAGAACAAAGGCGCCACGGAGGGCCGGATCAAGGCGATCTACTACGATTCCAGCGACCCGTTCACACCGGTGAAGGTGGTCTTAAACACCGATTACCAGGACAACGGCGGTGAGGGCGATGAGTTCCAGATCAGCGGGTCGGAGCTCCAGTATCTGTTCTCCGTCTACGGAGAGTTTGAGGTGGGTGACAAGATCGCAATCGTGTGGGAGAAGAGCGGAAGCGACGAAAATGCGACTTATACGGTTGTAGATGTTGTCGGAGATTATTGATTAGTTACGAATATACATATAATACATGAAATAGAAATACCGCAGAAGGAATGCGGGTGAGAAAATTAAGGCAAGGAAATTCAGATCTGGAACATAGTTAAGAGAAGCGGAAGATTTCAATAGACAGGAAAGGAACGAGTATGGAGAACGAAAAGGTGGACGTAGAGAAAAAGCGGAAAAAACGGAAAGGAAAAAGCGGAAGGATCGTGATCGTGCTTATAGTGGTTCTGGCAGCGCTGCTTGGCGGATTTTTCCTCTATAAGAAAAAAACCTCGAGCCAGAAAAGTCAGGGTGACCAGTCCGTGTCAACGGCGACAGTGAAGCGGACGGACATCAGTTCAGAGCTCACGGCGTCCAGCTCCCTGTCACCGAAGGACACCTACGAGGTGACATCCCTGGTGGAAGGCGAGGTCATCGAGGCGAACTTTGAGGAGGGCGACGTGGTGGAAAAAGGCCAGATCCTCTACCGGATCGACGCGTCTTCCATGGACTCTGACCTGAGCTCCGCAGAGACAAGTCTCCAGCGCGCGAAGGAGAGTGCCCAGACGGCACAGTCCGATTACGCCGAGGAGATAGCGCGGATCGCCGGAAATACATACCGCTCCACAGCGTCCGGATATATCAAGACTCTCTATATCAAAGAGGGCGATAAGGTAAATAATGGAACGAAGATCGCGGATCTCTATGATGACTCCGTTATGAAGATCACAGTCCCGTTCCTCTCAGGCGAGGCGGCGGAGATCAACGTAGGTGACGAGGCGGCAGTGACTTTGGAGGACACCGGCGAGCAGATCTCCGGAACCGTCACGGTTGTCAGCAGCATGGAGGAAACACTTTCCGGCGGACGCCTCGTGAAGAACGTGACGGTCGAGGTATCAAATCCAGGCGGACTCACGACAGACACCGCGGCATCCGTGACCGTTGACGGATTTGTGTGCAGTGCCGAGGGAACATTCACGGCGAAGACGGAGACGACCCTGAGCGTGGAAATCTCCGGAAACAAGAGCCTTGAGATCGAGAACCTTCTGATTCATGAAGGTTCTTATGTGGAGAAAAACTCCGAGTTGTTCCAGGTGACCGCGAAGACGGCGGAAGAGTACTTAAAGGAATTCAAGGACGCGGTGGAGAGCGCAGATGACAGTCTGGAAAACGCGGAGAACAAACTGAGCAATACCCAGGACAGCGTGGATGACTACACGATCACAGCGCCGATCTCGGGGACAGTGATCACGAAAAACGCGAAGGTTGGGGATAAGATCTCCAAGAATTCCAGCGGAACGACCACCATGGCGGTGATCTACGACCTGTCCACCATGACACTGGAGATGTCCGTGGATGAACTCGATGTCTCAAGCATCAAGGTCGGACAATCTGTGGAGATTATGGCAGACGCGGTGGAAGGTGAGACATTCACAGGAACCGTCACAAATGTGAGTCTGCAGAGCAGCTACTCCAACGGTGTCACAAACTATCCGGTGACAGTGACTCTGGACGATACGGGAAGTCTTCTTCCGGGCATGAACGTGGATGCGAAGATCATTCTCGACAGTTCTGAGAATGCGCTGGTGATCCCGGCCAGCGCGCTGATGCGTGGAAACAGAGTGTATGTGAAGAAGAGTTCCGGCTCCGGAAAATCCGGCAGCAGCAACGTCCCGGACGGCTTTGAGGTGGTCCAGGTGACAACTGGAATCATCAACGACGATTATGTGGAGATCCTTTCCGGCCTCTCTGAGGGGGACGAGGTCTACATTTCCTCCGATTCCGGAAGCTCGACGCAGACCGATCAGATGCAGATGGGCGGCATGGGCGGTCCTGGCGGTGATATGGGCGGAGGCGCACCGGGCGGTCCTGACGGAAACGGAGGTCCTGGCGGCAGCAACGGTGGCAGCGGACGAAGATCCCAGTAGTGTATAGGAGATAAATTGTATGGAAAAGACTGAATTCTCAATACAAATAGATACCGCAGAAGAGCCGATGAAACAGGAAGAGGCAGTTTCAAAAGTTCATGAGAAGTTGGAAAAGCAGGAACCTCTGATAGAGCTGCGCAATATCTACAAGATCTACTACATGGGCGACGAGGAAGTCCACGCCAACGACGGCATCAGCCTTTCCATCAACAAAGGCGAGTTCGTCGCTATCGTCGGCAAATCCGGAAGCGGAAAATCAACCCTGATGAACATCATCGGCGCCCTGGATGTCCCGACGGAGGGCGAATATTTCCTCGGCGGCGAGGACGTGGCGGATATGTCCGACAACGAGCTGGCGGAGATCAGAAACCGCATGATCGGCTTTATCTTCCAGCAGTACAACCTGCTTCCAAAGTTAAATCTCTTAGAAAACGTGGAACTTCCGCTTCTCTACGCCGGTTATGACAAAAAGGAACGTCGGGAGCGGGCTATGAATTCCCTGAAAAGGGTCGGTCTCGACGAAAAATGGAAGAATCTTCCGAACCAGCTCTCCGGCGGCCAGCAGCAACGAGTCTCCATCGCGCGGGCTCTCGCAGGAGATCCGTCCTTAATCCTGGCGGATGAGCCCACGGGTGCCCTGGACTCCAGGACAGGCCGGGAAGTGCTTGATTTTTTAAAGAAACTCAATGAAGAAGGAAACACGATCGTCATGATCACCCACGACAGCTCCATCGCCCTGGAGGCGAAGCGGGTGGTGCGGATCCATGACGGAAAGATCAATTTCGACGGGGATGTGAAAAAGTATGCTGCAATCATTTAAAATGGCGTTAAAAAGTATCTGGGGCAACAAAATGCGGTCCTTTTTGACGATGCTCGGAATCATCATCGGCGTCGCGTCGGTGATCATCCTGGTCAGCATCGTCAACGGCTACATGTCCTACATGGTGGAGAGCTTTTCTTCCATGGGCGTAAACCAGATCACGGTCCAGTACAAGGCGGTGTCCTCAAGAACCATCGATGTGGACGAATTTTATGAGTTCTACGAGGAACACTCAGACCTCTACGAGAACATGTCCCCGAACGTGTCCGTCAGCGTCACGGTAAAACATGACTCTGACACCATGGATTCCACCAGTGTCGGCGGCTACAGTGAGGATTATCTCGCAATCAAGGACTACGATATCGAGTATGGCAGAAATCTCCAGTACTCCGACATGGAGGCGAGACGAAAAGTCGCGGTCATCGGCGCCTACGTGGCGGAGGAGCTCTACGGCGGCTCCCAGAACGCCGTGGGCGAGACGGTCAAGTTAAACGGTGACAGCTACACCATCGTAGGCGTTGTGGAACGGCAGACGGAGAGCAGCTCTGAGTTCGATGACGGATGTATGGATGACTTTGTGTGGATCCCGTATTCCAGAGCTGTGAAGATGGCGAGAAATGCTGTGATCAACAACTATATCTTCACATCGCGGGACATCAACGACACGGAAACATGTACGACAGAACTTAAAAATTTTCTCTATGAAAAGATGAAGAGCGAAAACCTCTACACGGTGACAGCAATGAGCTCCCTTCTCGATTCCTTAAATGAGCAGATTGCCATGATGAGCATGATGCTGGGCGGTATCGCGGGTATCTCCTTGTTAGTTGCAGGCGTCGGTGTCATGAACATCATGCTGGTGTCCGTGACAGAGAGAACCAGGGAGATCGGCATCAGGAAGGCCCTCGGCGCAAAGAAGAGCGTGATCATGTTGCAGTTCGTCATCGAGGCGCTGGTCACAAGCTCCATCGGCGGAATCATCGGAATCATGATCGGAGCCTTAGCAAGTACGGGAATCGGTGCCATCATGGGAATCGACGCGCCGCCAACCATGACAGCAGTTGTGATCTCGTTTAGCGTTTCTGTTGCCATCGGACTGATCTTTGGTTACATGCCGGCGAGCCGGGCGGCGAAGCTGAATCCGATCGACGCACTGAGGACAGACTAAAACTACACAGAAAATGACAGGATCAACGGTAAATATGGAAAATGGAAGAATAATAGGAAAATGCAGATTCTAAGCCTCAAACTGCCACGGATTTGCCGCTAAAAGACAGAATATCGTAAGTTGACGGGAGATATTGTCCAACCTTATAATATAGTTAAAGAAAGATACTTGAGGGGAGGCAATCCTATGGCAGAAAGAAAATGGAAAAAAATAAGTACATGGATGGCCGCATGGGTCATGGCGGTCGTGTTTGCGGTATCCGGGGCGCAGACAGCGTTTGCGGCGACCAGTTATGTGAATAGTGTCAGCATCACGCTGGATGTGACACCGACGGTGGGGGAATCCCTGCCGGATCTTGATGTGGGATACAATTCTGATAACTGCGAGGTATCGATCCCGAACAACGATAAATATGATATCGTATCCGCAAAGTGGTCTTCCACAAAGAACGACGTGAAGATCGGCGGAACCTACACCATGAAAGTTACTTTAAAGACTTTAAATGACTATAGGTTCAGCAGCAGCTCCTACACTTCCTCAAAGGTAAAGGTAAAGAACGGAACTTTTGTCAGCGCTTCGAGAACATCTTCCGACCGTCTGGTGGTTACCGTAAAGACAAAACCGGCAAAGGGCGATCTTGACGCGCCGGGGGAGGCATACTGGCAGACCACAAAGTCCGGAAGCTCCGATCTCGGACTCGCGAAGTGGGAGGCCGTTGAGGACGCGTCCTACGAGGTGTACCTCTACCGCGGCAGCAAGAACGTCTACAAGAGCGGCGAGATCCACACCAGCAGCTGTGATCTCTTTTCGTATATGAGCTCCAAGGGAACCTACACCTTTAAGGTGCGCGCGCTCCCGTCAAACGATGAGGTATCCAAGTACGCGTCAAAGAGCGACTGGACCATATCCGATGAGGTCTATATCGATGAGAATGACGCGGCGAGAGCGGCAAAGAAAAAGCCGTCAAGCGGCAACAACAGCAGCACAAATAATTCCGGAAATTCCCAGCAGGCCCCGTCAAATGTGAATGTGGTCGGCTGGATCCTCGACGGAAACCGCTGGTATTATCGTTACCCGGACGGAACTTATTTAAAGAACGGCTGGGGATTTATCGGAAATATCTGGTACTTATTTGACGCAAACGGAATGATGCTCACCGGCTGGCAGATGAAGAACGGCGTTTATTACTACATGAACGGTGACGGAAAGATGCAGACGGGCTGGCTTCTCTACAACAATACCTGGTATTATCTCTCCGAGAGCGGAGCTATGGTGACCGGCTGGATAACGCTGGGTGATAAGGCTTATTACCTCGGCGGCGACGGCGGAATGCTCACAGGATGGCAGAACATCGACGGACAGATCTACTACCTGTATCCGGATGGACATAAGGCGGTCAATGAAGTGATCGATACCTTCTATGTAGATCAGGACGGTATCTGGAGAAAACCGCAGTAAAGATCTGAACCTGCAGGGCATGCGGTTATGCGGTGAAAATCGTCGGAATATTTTCCAGCAGACTGAAAATACAGGAAAGGAGCACCTTATGAGACAGAAAACTTTTGGAAAATGGCTTGCGGCAGCAGGAATTCTGATGGCGATGACGATATGGATGGTTCTTCCTGCACTGGCTGCGCCGACGGTGAATTCTATAAGGATCACCTTTAAAGACAAGTATGAAGATCCCGGCGTGATCGAGGAGCCGGAGATCAGCTGCGGCAGCTACGGGATCGAGATCACATCCGTGGAGTGGAGCAAGGATGTAGAAAAATGGAATCCTGGAACGAAAGTGACGGCAACGCTGATTCTTTCCTCCAGCGGAAGAGAGTTCTCCTCCAGCTACGGTTCAAAGTCCTGCCAGATCTCCGGTGCGACGTTGAGTAAGGCAGTGAAAGTGGATGATGACCTGAAGGTCACAGTCACTTACTACCCGGTAGTCTGGCTGGAAACTCCGGATGAAGCCGGATGGAGCGCTTCGAATCATATGAAAGCGGTCTGGAAGAAAGTCGATTACGCGACGGGATATCAGATCCGCCTGTACCGGGATGACTATTATCTCCGGACCATCGATGCGACGGGAACCAGCAAGGACCTCTCCGAGTATATGGGAAGAGAGGGAAACTACTATTACGAGATCCGCGCGGTGGGAAAGACAACGAACGATGCGAAGTACCGCAAGAGCAGCGAGTATATCGTCTCCTCCGACCGCTACCTGGATGACCTGGGTGACACGGAGGGCAGCTGGAAGAATTACGCGGATGGAAAGAAATATGTGGACGAGAATGGTCAGATCGTGACCTCCCAGTGGTACCGGATCCTTGGAACCTGGTATTATTTCGACGAGAACGGATACATGGTGACGGGATGGAGACTGGTCAATAATAAGTGGTATTACCTCGAAAGTGACGGAAAGATGGTGACCGGCTGGAAGCAGGTTGGCGGTGTCTGGTACTACATGGATGCCGACGGAGCGATGGCAACAGGCTGGCGTCAGACTGCACCGGGACAGTGGTATTACCTGAACGCGAACGGAGTGATGGCAGCGTCCACTGTGATCGACGGATATACGTTGGATGCATCGGGGCTCTGGGTAAGTTAGAAAGGAATGATGGGCGGCATGTCATGGGAGAAATCCTGTGGCATGCCGTTTTCACATATCTGAAAAGGTAAGCTCCTGGAACCATGCGAAAACACTTGACTTACTATGAGATATCAACTAAAATTTAGAAACGTGTAAACATTTGTCGCGGCAGCCTGAAGGTGTATGCGGCGCCGCAGTCACTCGAAGTTTATGAAAAACGAGAAAGGATTTCTATGGGAATCATTAAAGCAGTGAACCTGATCTTTGACTATATCAGGCACGATGAAGAGGAAGACAAGGATGAGGTCAGCCATGCGTTAAAGGGCGTCTCTCTGGACATCAAGGAAGGCGATTTCGTAGCGATTTTAGGACACAACGGATCCGGAAAATCCACATTCGCGAAGCTGATGAACGGAATCCTGCTTCCAACGGATGGAACCGTCTATATTTCTAAAATGAGGACGGACGACGAGGAGCATCTTTGGGATGTACGAAAGACGGCGGGAATGGTATTCCAGAACCCGGATAACCAGATCATCGGAAATGTGGTGGAAGAGGATGTCGGATTCGGCCCGGAGAATATGGGAGTTCCGACGGAGGAAATCTGGGCGCGGGTCGACAAGAGCCTTGAGGCGGTGGGGATGACAGCATACAGACTTCAGTCTCCGAATAAGCTTTCCGGTGGACAGAAACAGCGCGTGGCCATCGCTGGCGTTATGGCGATGAAGCCCCGGTGTATCGTTCTGGACGAGCCGACAGCGATGTTAGACCCGAACGGACGCCGCGAGGTCATTAAAACGGTTCATGAACTGAACCGTCAGGAAGGGATCACGGTAGTTCTGATCACCCACTATATGGAAGAGGTCATTGACGCAGACCGCGTGGTCGTTATCGACGGTGGACATGTCGTGATGGACGGAACCCCGAAAGAGGTCTTTTCCAGAGTCAAGGAACTGAAAAAATACAGCCTCGATGTGCCGCAGGTAACGGAACTGGCAGATGAATTAAAGGAAGCCGGAATGGATCTTCCTTATGGAATTCTTTCCATCGACGAGCTTGTGGATGAACTTGTTCCGCTCTTAAAATAGTGGAGAAATGGTGGAAATATGGCAATCGAAATGAAACACTTGAATCATATATACGGGCAGGGAACGATCTTTGAGCAGTATGCCTTAAAGGATGTAAATCTTACGATCCATGATGGCGAGTTTATCGGCCTCATCGGTCATACCGGATCCGGAAAATCAACCCTGACCCAGCATTTAAACGGACTTTTAAAGGCAACGAGCGGAGATATCCTTTATAACGGAGAAAGTATTTATAAAGAGGGATATTCCATGAAAGAGCTCCGCAGCCATGTGGGGCTGGTTTTCCAGTATCCGGAGCACCAGCTGTTTGAGGTGGACGTATTCTCAGATGTCTGCTTTGGACCGAAGAATCTGGGACTCCCGAAGGAGGAGATCGAGAAGCGCGCGAAAGAGGCGCTGGACATGGTGGGACTCGATGAGAGCTTTTATAAGCAGTCTCCCTTCGACCTTTCCGGAGGTCAGAAACGCCGAGTGGCCATCGCAGGCGTTCTGGCGATGAAACCGGAGGTCCTGATCTTAGATGAGCCGACAGCCGGTCTCGACCCGAAAGGACGCGACGACATTTTAGGACTCGTACAAAAGCTCCATAACGAGCAGGGGTTGACGATCATTCTCGTCTCCCACAGCATGGAGGATGTGGCGCGATATGTGTCCCGTCTTGTGGTCATGAACCACGGCGAGAAGGTCTTCGACGGAACTCCGAAGGAGGTATTCCGCCATTATAAAGAGCTGGAAGCCATCGGCCTTGCGGCACCGCAGATCACCTATGTGGTGCACAAGCTGATCGACAAGGGGATCCCGCTGGATCCGGATATCACGACGGTGGAAGAGGCGAAGAATGCAATCCTTAAGATCTGGCGCGAAAAGTATGGAAAAAGTTCCGGAAATGCAGCGCAGGTAAGCGCAGCCGGAGCGGATTCCGAGAACGCAGATCATGGGAACGCCACTGGAACAGCCTCTGAGAAGGCAGACAGCACAGAAAAGACAGCCGGGGAGGAAACGACATGTTAAGAGATATCACGCTTGGACAGTACTACCCGGTAGATTCCCTTCTTCACAGGCTGGATCCACGAACAAAACTCTTTGGAACGCTTGTATACATTGTAACACTATTTATTGCGGACAATATCTGGGCATACCTTGCGGCGACGATCTTTCTGATCGCGGCGATCAAGCTCTCCAATGTCCCGGTAAAATTCATGGTGCGCGGCTTAAAATCCATCGTGTTCCTGCTTCTCATCAGCGTCAGCTTCAACCTGTTCCTGACGCCGGGTACCCCGATCTTTAAGATCGGTTTCCTGCAGATGACCTGGGAAGGTCTCCGGTTTGCGGCATTTATGGCGATCCGTCTTGTTTACCTCGTTATGGGATCCACGATCCTGACGCTCACAACGACGCCGAACCAGCTGACAGACGGTCTGGAAAAGAGCCTTGGCTTTTTAAAGAAGGTCGGCGTTCCGGTCCACGAGGTGTCCATGATGATGTCCATTGCGCTCCGGTTTATCCCGATCCTGATCGAGGAGACAGATAAGATCATGAAAGCGCAGATGGCGAGAGGCGCTGATTTCGAGAGCGGAAACCTGATCCAGAAGGCGAAATCCATGGTACCGCTTCTTGTACCACTTTTCGTATCCGCATTCCGCCGTGCCACGGACCTCGCGATGGCCATGGAGGCGAGATGCTACCGCGGCGGCGAGGGCAGAACAAAGATGAAACCGCTTAAGTACGCGAAGAGGGACCGTATGGTTTATGGGGCGTATCTGGTGTATTTTGCGGCGGCGATCGTGCTGAAGGTTTTGCTGTAGAAGATGATTAACTCCGGTTTCGATGAAAAGCAGCGCTAAAGCCCGGATATGACGGGGAACAGCACCGCGTGGAAAATGGTCGAAATCGGGAACTTGATATTCAGAGAAATAGAATTGCCCGGATTTTCCGGACAGCAGAAGGAAAACAATAAAGCTATGAGACGAATCAAACTGACGGTGGCCTACGACGGCACCGCATACAAGGGCTGGCAGCTCCAGCCCAATGGCGTTACCATAGAGGAGATGTTAAATAAGGCTCTTTCGGATCTTCTGAAAGAGCCTGTCTGCGTCATTGGGGCAAGCCGGACGGACTCCGGCGTCCATGCGCGCGGAAATGTGGCGGTCTTTGACACGGAGAGCCGGATCCCGGGAGATAAATTCTGTTACGCGGTAAACCGCGGACTTCCGGAGGATATCCGTGTGGTGGAATCCGAGGAAGTTCCCCTGGACTGGCATCCGAGAAAGCAGAACTGCGTAAAGACCTACGAGTATCAGATCTTAAACTGTAAGATCGAGATCCCGACAAGACGCCTCTACGCCCATTTCTGCTATTACCCGTTAAACGTGGAAAAGATGAATGAGGCGGCAAAATATCTCATCGGGGAACATGATTTCATCAGCTTCTGCGCCGCAAACCACCAGGCGGAGGAGACGGTCCGGACGATCTACGGGGCCGAGGTGAAAAAGAATGATGAGGACATCGTAACGATTCGCCTTTGCGGCAGCGGATTCCTCTACAACATGGTGCGGATCATCGCGGGAACCCTGTTAAAAGTCGGAACCGGTGAGTGGGAGCCGGAACATGTGAAAGAGGTACTGGAGGCAAGAAACCGCAAAGAGGCGGGACAGACTGCTCCGGCGAAGGGGCTGACACTTGTGGGAATCGAGTATGAGAGGGAGATCCCAAAGGAGATCATTGGGAGAAATGAACATTGGGACGCTGTTCTGGACCAGACCAGCTTGGAATCCGACGGAGTTTCCCGCGTGCGGATCAGGTTCTCCGAACCCGAAGAACTCCCCCGCCTGATCCGCCGCATGGTGCATCAGGCATACCGGAATGGGGCGGAGGAGGTGTTTGTGACGATTCCGGATGGATATGAGGTGTCGGAGACGGAAAGTTATGGATATTACCGACTCCGCAGGCTGGATGACGGCAGCTACGGAACGGAATATACGGGGAGGGCGCTATGAACCAGGTACTGATCCAGCTGATCTATTTTGTGATCTATTCCGTTGTGTTCCTGGTCATCGGAAAGCTCTCCTTTTCGGAAAGCGATTCTCTCTCCAAGTTTTTCGTCGGTGAGAGAAAAAATGACGAAAAACGCCTGTTTTTCACATTTGTCGGAACCTGGGTCTCCGCGGCGACGATTCTGGGATTTACGGGAAACGTATACCACAGCGGACTCTCTGTCATTGCGTCGTCGGTCATCCCGTGGTTTATCGGCGCGGGTCTCCTGTATCTGATGACGGACCGGCTATATGAGAATGATGTCCTGTCGATCCCACAGCTGATTGGAAAAAAGCATGATTCTAAATTTCTGCAGACAGCATCGGCCATTTTTATGATCTGCGGCTATATTTTCTATCTGATGATCCAGATCAAGGGATTTGGCATCGCGGTATCCAGCCTGCTGAATATCAATTACAAGGTAGCTGTCTTTCTTGTCTATCTTTTTATCCTCTATTCGAGCTTCGGCGGCTTTAACTCCGTCACGAAGTCGGACTGCCTCAATCTGATTATGCTCTCTGTGAGCATCGGGGTTCTGTATCTGGTTATCGTAAAAAATGTTCCGGGACACTGGTTTTTGACGGATCAGACTGTGCATGAACTCATAAAGAGCAAGGGCGTTTTTGAAAATCAGACAGCGGAGATTGGAATCTTCGTATATATCTCCATGTTCTTCGGCTGGGGAATGGGACTGGCGTCGAATCCCCAGTATATGGTCAGGATCCTGGCGGCGAAGGATAAAAAGACTGCAAAGCATATGATCCTGCATGCACTGATATTCCTGTGCGTGCTGTACTTTGCACTGACTCAGATCGGTCTTGGACTGCGGATCCTCTTTCCACAGCTGAAAAATTACTGCTCCGCGGATGACGTATTTATCTATGCAGTGGTCAATCTCATGAACACACCGTTCAGCGGTTTCTTCCTGATCAGCGTGATCGGCGCCTGCGTCTCAACGGCGAACTCCCAGCTTCACCTGATCGGCTGCATGCTGTCCTACGACGTGGCTTCCCAGCTCACAAAAAAGAAGATGTCGGAGGAGCAGATTCTCACCCTGGCGCGGGTATGTATCTTCATGGGAGGCACGGCTGCACTGATCTTATCCGTAAATCCGCCGAAGGACATGCTGTCCTTCGGGGCGGATATCTGGGGATTATTTTCGGCGGCGCTTGCCCCTCTGATCTACGGGGGACTGTACTGGAAACGGAGAACGAAAGCCGGGGCGGTGGGAGCGTTCTTTACGGGACTTATCTGCTCTGTCCTGTTCTGGAAAATGGATCTCCGGATATACTGGGCATTTCCGGCAACACTGTGCGCGGCGGCAGTCTATGTTGTGATCCCGATGTTTGAGAAGAAAAGAGGGGCAGAAGAATGAGCGGAAAGAAAAAACAGCTGTTTCGATCATGGTTCTGCAGGATCGAGCATGAGGTCATGCTGCCGTTCATCATGGTAGGGATCCTGGTCATCTGTGCATTCTGCGCTATTTCGGTGTGTAATGGATATACAGAAAAGCTTAAGGACAGAAAAGAGTACGCGAGGACTGCGATCCGCAGCATGGAGGCGGATATCTACTATCTGCATGGAAAACTGAGTGAAGAGGAGATCCGGCAGAAGTATAAGTTCTATCATGATCCGGCGGTGCGGATCCTGGCTGCCGACGGCACGATCATCACGGGGGACGAGGAGATTCCGGACGGAAATATGGAACTCCTGTACGCGGACAGTGGAAATTCCCTGGGTTGGCGTCTGGAATACTGGATGGATAAAAAGTCATTTGAGAGCGCGATCCTGGAAGAACAGAATTACGTCATTGTGGGCGCTGTGGCGAGTCTCCTGATCATCGTACAGGTCAGCGTGTTCCTCGCCTGGAGTATCACAAAACCGATCCGCAGCATGGGCGCGGCGTGTAAAAGGCTCGATGAGAACAAGGACGGGTTCCGGGAGTACAGCTTTCCGGAGACAGCGAGAAAGGACGAGATCGGCCAGCTGGCGAGAACTTTTGAGAATCTTCTGAAAAACCTTGATAATTACACAAAAATGGAGTATACGAGTCGGATGTCATCGGCGCTGGCCCACGAGATCAAAAATCCGCTGGCCGGGATCCGGTCCGGGATCCAGGTCCTGGGCGGACGGGCGGTGAAGGAGAATGAAAAGCTTCTCTGCGACAGCATGCTCCATGAGATCGACCGGGTGACCGGGCTGATCAATGACCTGTTTACGCTGTCGGTAAAGAAGGAAAACCACAGACATGTCTTTCCGGCGGATGCGGTGCTGCGGGAGGTGGCATCCATCTACGCGAAGGAGTGCGAACAGCAGAATGTCACGTTCGAGACAGACTGCGTGGCATGTGAGGTGTTTGCCGATGAGAATGAAATGCGCCAGATGCTGTACAATCTTCTGACGAACAGCATGCGGGCGGTCAGCCGGGACGGCACGGGGAAGATTCGTCTCTCAGTGTCTTCCGACGGAGGTATGACTACATTCTGCGTCTCCGACAATGGAAAAGGAATGAATGAAGAGGAACTGAAACGTGCAAGAGAACCGTTCTACACGAAGAGCATTAACGGCGTCGGGCTCGGCCTGGCGATCGTAAACCGGCTGATCGAGCAGAACCACGGCAAAATGGAAATGGAAAGCGCTCCGGGCTGCGGAACGACGGTGCGCCTGATTTTTGAAAGCAGGGATGAACATGAAAAAGGTACTGATCGTTGATGACGAATTTCTGATCCGATTTACGCTGGAGGAAGGCCTGAAGGACCGGGGATACGAGACCCAGTCGGCGGAAACGGTGAAGGACGCTCTCGAGAAGATGAAAACGTTCCACCCGCAGGTGATCCTTCTGGATAACCGCCTGCAGGACAGCCTCGGGATCGACGAGATCTCCACGTTCCGTTCTGCCGATGAGGAGGTCCAGGTGATCCTGATGACGGCGTACGGCTCTGTCGCGCAGGCGGTGGAGGCAACGAAGCGCGGCGCTTACGACTATATTTTAAAGCCCTTTGACATTGACGAGATCGACCGGATCGCCAGCCGCTGCATTGGCCAGATGCAGGACCGGGAATCCCTGGAGTTCTTAAAGGGAAAAACGCAGGAATTTATCGGAGTCAGCGACGCCGCGATGCGGATCCGGCGCCACATCGAACTTCTCGGAAAGAATTCCTCAGTGAATGTTCTGATCCGGGGCGAGACCGGAACCGGAAAAGAGGTTGCAGCGTCCCTGATCCATGCCTGCAGCGACCGGCGGGACCACCTGATGGTCCGCATCAACTGCGGCGCAATTCCGGAACATCTGATGGAGAGCGAGCTCTTTGGCTATGAGCGGGGGGCCTTTGCGGGCGCGATGAAGACGAAGAAAGGCCTGATCGAGCTGGCAGCAGGCGGAACCGTGTTCTTGGATGAGATCGGGGAACTTCCCCTCTCCATGCAGACAAAGATCCTCACGTTCCTGGACCATAAGAAGTTCAAGCGTGTGGGTGGTCTGGAGGACATCGAAGTGGATGCCCGGGTGATCGCGGCGACAAACCGGAATCTGGAACATGCCGTAAAGCAGGGGGAATTCCGGGAAGATCTTTTCTACCGGATCAATGTCATGGAGCTTGTGATCCCGCCGTTGAGGGATCGGAGAGAGGATATTCCGGCGCTATGCGATTATTACCTGAAATATTATAATGGCATGTTTGGAAAGAATATCACCCATGTGGATCCTGATTTTATGCGGGAGCTGCTTTTGTATGACTGGAAAGGGAATGTTCGGGAACTGAAAAATATTTTCGAGCGCTGCTTCTTATTCTGTCAGGGGGACGTGCTTGAAAAACATGTGGAATTAAAGCGGGTAGACTGGAAAGATGATACCCGGACAGGAGAGCCGTTTGCGTTAAAGGATCTTCGGAAAGGACCGATCAGTCTCGATCAGGAGGTCTCCATGCTGGAACAGATCTACATGGACCAGGCCCTGAAGCTCTGCGGAAACAACGTGACAAAAGCGGCGGCCCTTTTGGGGATCACGAGATTCTCCATGAAGAGAAGACTTGATAAGGAAGACTGAAATCTTACGGCCCGCACGGCAAGGTGGCAGACCTGCTGAACAATTGAAAACGTGCAAAAATTCACATCGTGCGAAATCGCTCGCTAAAACTGAGCGGATTCGCACGATTTTTTTGAAAATTTCAAAAAGATTTTTCGAAACCGAAAAATATAGTTGAATATCGCTAAAAAGTCAGATAAAATCAAGGCATCAGTTGTAGAAAAGATACGAAAGGGGTACTCATTTATGGGGGAAAAGAAAAAACACAGCAACATGACGACCTTGATGGGAGCTGCGTTCCTGATGGCGACATCCGCGATCGGACCGGGATTCCTGACACAGACTTCCACATTTACGGCTCAGTATAAAAGCGTTTTCGCGCTTGTGATCGTCTGTACGATCCTGTTGGATGTGACGACACAGTTAAATATCTGGTCGGTGATCGGTGTGTCCGGCATGCGCGGACAGGATATTGCAAATAAAGTCCTTCCGGGACTCGGGTATTTTATCGCATTCATGGTTGCGCTTGGCGGTCTGGCATTCAACATCGGAAATGTCGGAGGCGGCGCCCTGGGACTTAACGTATTGTTCGGAATTCCGACGACGGTTGGAACCTTTATCGCGGGAATCATCGGAATCCTGATCTTCCTCTCCAAGGACGCGAAGACCAGCATGGATAAGCTGACAAAATATCTTGGAAGCATCATGATCATCGTTGTTCTCTATGTGGCAATCAAATCCAAACCTCCGGTAGGGGACGCTGTGAGCAGTATTTTCCATCCGGGCGATGTGGGGGCTCTTGTCCTTCCGCTCATCACGCTTCTTGGAGGAAGCTGCGGCGGATATATCACATTCTCCGGTGCGCACCGTCTTCTTGACGCCGGATATTCCGGAAAGAAAGATCTTCCGCATGTACGCCAGTCTGTTTTAATGGGTGTCAGCGTTTCTGGAATCATGAGGATCCTGCTGTTCCTTGCGGTTCTCGGTGTCGTGACAGCAAATCCAGATGTGACACTTGACGCTTCAAACCCAGCAGCAGACGCGTTCCGTCTCGGAGCGGGCGTGATTGGATATAAGATCTTTGGTCTTGTCCTTTTCTTCGCCGCTACCACATCCGTCATCGGCGCTGCTTATACATCCGTTTCCTTCTTAAAGACTCTTCATCCGTTTATCATGAAGAATGAAAAGTGGTTCGTGATCGGATTTATCACAGCCTCCACACTGATCATGGCGATCCTCGGAAAGCCGGCAGCGCTCCTTGTACTTGCAGGCGCTTTAAATGGACTGATCCTTCCGCTGACACTCTTGACGATCCTTCTCGCAAGCAGAAACAAGAAGATCGTTGGAGATGATTACAAGCACCCGACGATCCTCATCGTTTTAGGTGTATGCGTGGTACTGCTCACAGGATTCTCCGGAATCAAAGCTCTTCCGGGAATCTTAAAGATGTTCGGTTAATTATGTATTGAGATTGTGACGCAAGTCGTTTAAAATAGTAGATAGGAAATTTAGAAAATACCGGCAGGGAAAGCAAGGAGGAAATATTATGTACCGTGTAGATTTAAACAGTGACCTTGGAGAAAGCTTTGGAAATTATACGATCGGAATGGATGAGGAGATCTTAAAGTACGTCTCCTCCGCAAACGTGGCATGTGGCTGGCACGCAGGTGACGCGATGGTGATGGAAAAGACCGTTGCTCTGGCGAAAGAGTTCGGAACAGCCGTCGGCGCACACCCGGGATTCCCGGACCTTGTGGGATTCGGACGCCGCAATATGGCAGTGACGCCGGATGAAGCGAAAGCTTATGTTCGCTACCAGCTGGGCGCTCTCATGGCGTTCTGTACCGCCCACGGCGTAAAGATCCAGCATGTAAAACCGCACGGCGCTCTTTACAATATGGCAGCTGTTGACGAGAAGTTAGCCATCGCAATGTGTGAGGCAGTTTATGAGGTAGATAAGGACATCATCTTCATGGGACTTGCAGGTTCTAAGATGATCACGGCAGCAGAAAAAGTCGGTCTCCGCGCTGCAAGTGAGGTCTTCGCTGACCGCGCTTACAACGATGACGGAACTCTCGTATCAAGAAAGCTTCCGGGTGCAGTGATCAAGGACAAAGACCTCGCGATTAAACGTGTGATCCGTATGGTAAAAGAAGGAAAAGTCGAGTCCATCAACGGAAACGATATCGCGATCAAGGCAGACTCTATCTGCGTTCACGGAGATAACCCAAAGGCATTGGAGTTCGTAAAGAATATCCGTGAGACACTGATCGCGGAAGGCGTCGAGATCAAAAATTTAAGTTTATAGGAAAAAGAGTGCAGCTGTTTGACATCTTACAAATGTCAAACAGCCGCAAATGTATAGAGAGGAGACTCGCTGTGGGAAATGTAAGATATCTGGTTTCCGGTGACTGTGCAGTCACCGTGGAATTTGGAAATGAGATCAGTCCGGAGATCAACCGGAAGATCCGCGCGTTCAAGATCGCGTTAGAGAAAGAACAGATCGAAGGAATCGTAGAGACTGTGCCGACCTACCGTTCCCTTCTTGTTGTATACAAGCCGGAAGTGATCCGGTTCTCAGCACTGACAGAAAAATTTGAGAAGATCCTGTCCTCCATGGGCAGCATCCAGATCCCGCCGCCAACGGTGATCGAGATCCCGGTGCTTTATGGCGGGGAGATGGGACCGGACCTTGCGAATGTGGCAGAGCATAACGGACTTACGGAAGAGGAAGTCGTAAAGATCCACTCCTCTGAAGAGTACCTGATCTACATGCTGGGATTTATCGCGGGATTCCCGTACCTCGGCGGCATGGACAAGCGTATCGCGACTCCGCGTTTGAAGAGTCCGCGCGTAAAGATCGAGGGCGGCTCCGTGGGAATCGCCGGAGAGCAGACTGGAATCTATCCGGTGGCATCCCCGGGCGGCTGGCAGCTCATCGGAAGAACTCCGTTAAAGCTCTATGATTCCGAGCGGGAAAAACCGGTACTCCTGGAGTCTGGACAGTATATCAAATTCCGCCCGGTGACGGAAGAAGAGTACAAAGCCATCGAAAAACAGGTGGAGAACGATACATATCAGTATGTAGTATATGATAAGGAGGCGGAGTGATGGGCATTCAGATCATAAACGGCGGATTCCTGACAACGATTCAGGATATGGGACGTTACGGATATCAGGAGACTGGGATGTCCGTGTCCGGCGTCATGGATACCAGGGCAGCGTCACTCGCCAATATCCTTGTTGGAAATGATACGAACGAGGCGGTCATCGAGATCACGATGATGGGCCCGACGATGAAATTTACAGAAGATGAGATCATCGCGGTGACAGGCGGCGACCTCGGGGCAAAGATCGACGGAAAACCGGTGGAGAGATACCGTGCGGTCCTGGTAAAAGCGGGCCAGACGTTGAGCTTCATGGGCATGTACGGCGGAAGCCGTGCGTATATCGCTTTTGCGGGCGGACTTGATATCCCGGTCGTTATGGGAAGCAGATCCACGAACCTGAAATCAAAAGTCGGCGGATACGAGGGAAGAAAATTAGGAACCGGCGATGAGATCGCTTTCCGCGCTCCTGCATCCTGGCTTCCGAATATGTCCGGGCGTGTATATGAACTTCCGTCCTACGGGGCAAAGGAATGGACACTCAGAGTCGTTATGGGCCCGCAGGACGACTGTTTTACAGATAAGGGAATCAACACCTTCTTAAACAGCACCTACACGATCTCCAACGAGTATGACCGCATGGGCTGCCGCATGGAAGGCAATGTGATCGAGCATAAAAACGGCGGCGACATCATCACTGACGGCATCAGCTTCGGCGCTGTCCAGGTTCCGTCCCACGGAAATCCTATCGTCATGATGGCGGATCACCAGACCACAGGCGGCTACACGAAGATCGCCAATGTGATCTCTGTGGACCTTCCGGTGCTTGCCCAGTGTATGCCGGGAATGAAGATCCATTTTGAGAAAGTCACGGTGGATGAGGCGCAGGCTCTCTATTGTAAGGAAAAAGAAGAGTTTGACGCGCTTGCTAAGAGACTGAATACCCCGGTGGAACCGGCGGATGATGAGCAGGCGGTGGCGATCGCAGCGGCATCTGAGGCGAACAAGACCGCATGGGTAAAGGCGGGAACCTATAAGATCTCGGTAAATGGAAAAGAGTTTCTTGTGGAGCTTGAAAAAGAGGTTGTGAGATTCCGGTAAAAAATATGGGGATGCAGGCCGGAAAATGACCTGATCGGCGAAGCGTTTCAGCAGAATGGGTCGCGGGAAACAGGAAACTTAAGATGCCGGAAACGAAAAGAACGGCATAGGAGAAAGGGGTAACGTAAAATGGGAGATTACAGAACGACAAGACCGGAAGAGATCTGGAAAAAGATCCGTGACGGCGAGATCACAGAACCGACGGCCGGAATGTGCGGGGGATACGCACAGGCAAACCTTGTGATCCTGCCGAAAAAATATGCGGAGGATTTTAAAAAGTTCGCGGAGCGCAATCCGAAACCGTGTCCGATCCTCGAGATCATGGATGGATCCCCTCTTGTCCATGACATGGGCGAGGGCGCGAACATCGTCACAGACATTCCGCGGTACTTTATCTATAAGAACGGCGTGAAGGTTGATGAGGTGACAGATGCCACCGAATACTGGCAGGATGATTTCGTTGGTTTTCTTATCGGCTGCAGCTTTTCCTTCGAGGAGGCGCTCTTACAGGCAGGAATTGATGTGCGTCATATCTCCATGGGAAGAAACGTGCCGATGTACAAGACGAACATCGAATGCGAGAAAGCCGGTGTGTTTGAAGGTCCGCTTGTATGCAGCATGCGCCCGATGACGCCGGAGAACGCAAAGAAAGCGGCGGAGATCACGGAGAAGTTCCCGAATGTTCACGGTGGTCCTGTCCACATGGGTGATCCGGAAAAGATCGGCATCAAGGATATCGACCATCCGGACTATGGAGATCCAGTGGAGATCCGCGAGGGTGAAATACCGGTATTCTGGGCCTGCGGCGTGACCCCACAGGCAGCCGTCGAGCGCGCGAAACCGCCGATCGTTATCACCCACGCTCCGGGTCATATGTTTATCACGAATGTGAAGAACGCGGAGTTAAATGATTATCTGGAGAAAAAGAAACAAGGTACGAAATCGCTGTGAAACAGAAGGAATCGCGGCATCGCAGATGCGAGATGATCTGTCAGCATCGGACATGGCAGATTTTTCCGGACAGATGCGGAAATGAGATGTTCGGGTCCTCGAGAGTGAGATAGTCGAGGCCCTGCGAGTTGACAGAATCCGAAATCTATGTTATTCTACTAGACGTTAAAACTCGTGTGGATTTTTAGAGAAGAACTTTTTTCGCCACACAATCACCTAAAAGCTTTATGGGTGGTTGTGTGGTTTTTTTATGTAACAGGAAATTCCAAGGAATTCCCTGTTACATAAAAAGGCACTGACGTGCCAAAGATGCGCACTCGCGCGAAGATGTAGACTGTCGCAAGCGACCGCGCGAGGCGCGAGAATGTGCCAAGGCACATCCTTTTTTATATGAATGTTTATATAAAGATAAGATTACGTGCTCTTTAGTCACACTTATTTGTGCTTGAAAAGGCGGACTACACATATAAATATTCGGTCATCCGGCAAGCCGGACAGCCCACTCACCTCCCCGTGATTTGTAGTATACCGAGTTCCCTGCAAGAAGAATTATAAAGAAAAAATAGGCTCAGGGGAACATTTTCATAACGTTTTGTGCCTGAGCGAAAGGAATGGATATAAATATGAATGAAACTTTCATGAAGGAGAAGCCGGTCTTTCCGCTTCTCCTGGGAATGGGAATGCCCATGGTCCTGTCCATGCTGGTGAATTCCCTTTATAATATAGTAGACAGTTATTTTGTTGCCCGGATCAGCGAGAATGCCATGGAAGCGCTGTCTCTGGTATTTCCGATCCAGAATTTCATCAATGCCATGGCCATCGGTTTCGGAGTGGGGATCAACGCTCTGATCGCCACAGCGAGAGGTGCCGGAAAAGAGAATGAAGCGCGCCGGGCAGCGACCCAGGGTGTTGTCCTGTCTGTGATCCACGGGATCATCCTCTCTGTGATCTGCATCGTTATCATGCCAAAATTCCTTGGAATGTTCACAGGCGATCAGGAGGTCATCCGGTACGGTGTGCGCTACGCATCCGTCGCATTCCTGTTTTCACCGATCATCATGGCAGGACTGGCCTTCGAAAAGATCTTTCAGGCAGTGGGGCGGATGAAGGTGTCCATGATTGCCCTGATTGGCGGCTGCATCACAAACATTATCCTGGATCCGATTTTAATCTTTGGACTGGCATTCTTTCCGAAAATGGGAATCTCCGGCGCGGCAATTGCCACAGGTGTGGGGCAGCTTATCTCGCTCGTAGTCTACCTTGCCTTCTATTTCCGAGGTCCGGTTCCGGTAAAGCTGGAAGCAAGGTATAAGATTCCCGGTGGAAATACGATGAAGAAGCTCTACGGGATCGGGATCCCGGCGATCCTCAATCTGGCGCTGCCCTCCGTCATGATCTTTGTGTTAAATGGTCTGCTGGCGCAGTATTCCAGAAGCTATGTGGTCATTCTCGGAATCTACTATAAACTGCAGACCTTCCTCTATTTCCCGGCCAGCGGCATCATCCAGGGGATGCGCCCGGTGATCGGCTACAATTTCGGTGCCGGAGAGCGGGAGAGAGTCGGAACAATCTATAAGACAACGCTTGCCATGACCGGGGTGATCATGGCGGCTGGTACGCTGCTCTGCCTTACAATCGCCAATACGCTGATCGGAGCCTTCACAGACAATGCGGAGACTATCATAGCGGGCGGCACCGCTCTCCGGATCATCAGCGCCGGATTTATCGTCTCAACGGTTTCCGTAACGGCATCCGGAGCCCTTGAGGGAATCGGCATGGGCGTCCAGTCTCTGGTGATCTCGTTGCTCCGATACATCGTGGTCATTCTGCCGTCCGCTTTCATTTTATGTCATTTGTTTGGCGGCGGAGCAGTCTGGAATGCGTTCTGGATCACGGAGTTTTCGGCAGCAGTTGTGGCTGAGATCGTATATCGGGGAACGATAAAGAGGACCATGCCAAAACCACGATAAAATATAGGTTTTTCGGAAAAATTTAATCGAAATTTTGAAGAAAAACGGTTGACACACCCGGCCATGTATAATATAATGTATAACTGTGACATCGGTTGAAAATGCTGTAGCCAAAGCCCCGGAAACAGTATTTTACGATAAAGGAACATTGATTGATTTAGTACAAACAGGAGGTCAACCCATGAAGAGCTTTATGGCTAGTCCAGCAACAATTGAGAGAAAATGGTACGTAGTTGACGCTACAGGATATACATTAGGTCGTCTGACATCAGAAGTAGCAAAGATCTTAAGAGGAAAGAACAAACCGATCTACACTCCGCACATCGACTGCGGCGATTACGTGATCGTAACAAACGCTTCCAAGATCAAAGTTACAGGTAAGAAGTTAGACCAGAAGATCTACTACAGCCACTCCGACTATGTAGGCGGAATGAAAGAGACAACTTTAAGAGAAATGCTCGAGAAGAAGCCGGAGAAGGTTATCGAGTTAGCAGTTAAGGGAATGCTCCCGAAGGGACCTTTAGGAAGAAGCATGATCACAAAACTTCACGTTTACGCTGGCCCGGATCACGAGCAGGCAGCACAGAAGCCGGAAGTTTTAGAAATCAAATTTTAATTAGAGGTCTGAAAGGAGGAAATTCATAATGGCTAGCACAAAATATTACGGAACAGGCAGAAGAAAAAAATCTATCGCAAGAGTATATCTTGTACCGGGAACAGGTAAGATCACAATCAACAAGAGAGATATCGATGAGTATCTTGGTCTTGAGACATTAAAGCTCATCGTTCGTCAGCCGTTAGCAGCAACAGAGACAGCTGATAAGTTCGACGTTATCGTTAACGTTCGCGGCGGCGGAGTTTCCGGACAGGCAGGCGCTATCCGTCATGGTATCTCCAGAGCTCTGCTTCATGCAGACATCGAGTACCGTCCGGTATTAAAGAAAGCTGGTTTCTTAACAAGAGATCCGCGTATGAAAGAAAGAAAGAAGTACGGTCTCAAAGCAGCTCGTCGCGCTCCGCAGTTCAGTAAACGATAATTGACTGCTCAGACTATATCAAAATGGTTCAAAAAGCCCGGAAAATCAAGGTTTTCCGGGCTTTTGCTATATCTAAACGGGCTGATATGGTTTGACCAAATTTGGCAAAACGAGAGCCGATTTCATCCAATTTTTAGTGGTCCGCAAGTGGTTAACTGGCCAAAAAGAGGGCGAAAAGAGGGGGAAGTGGTTCCCAAAGTGGTTAACCGAGAGCCGATTTTTGGGGTGCTTTTCAGTCCTCCTTTCCCTCGTTTTTTGGCTGTGGCAGTTTGGCATAGTTTGAGCTAATTTGAATAATTGAATATGAATTTGATGTAGCACACAGTATAAATGCTGGGTGCTTTTTTCATTTCAGGAACTCGTATTCCGGCGATAGAAAGAGCCGTCACTTCACTGTTAATTTTGAAGTGGCGGCTTTTTCTATTTCCAGAAGCAACAGCAATAATTAGAAATGAGGTGAAGTCAATGAACACGCAAATCATCGCCATTGCCAACCAGAAAGGCGGCGTTGGTTATGCATAGTAGGTAATTATGGAAAGTTGGAGAACAGAAACCTGATATATTCAGCATTTCTTTCTCCAATTACTTTGCATAATTAGGTGTTGCTATTTACCGAAGTTTTTGAGCCAATTAAGAAGATCATTATCTTCCTGCCATGATGGCATTTCTCCGTCTGAAGGACTTTGATAAGCATTTTCAAGAGCCTCACGTTTCATTTTTTCGTCTGCTCTGGCGTAAACTTCCGTGGTTGATACATCCGAATGTCCAAGCAGATCTCGGATATAGATAAGGTTTATCCCTGACTGGAGCAGATGCATTGCCTTTGAATGGCGCAAACAGTGTGGAGTCAGTTTGGGATCAACATCTTCATGTCCGGAAAGATATGCCTGTTCAGCATATTTTTGAAGGATGTAGGTAATCCCAGCACGAGTTATTTTCTTACCTGACCTGTTGGTAAATAAAGGATGGTTTCGGTAGAGTGCAGTATCCAGATGATTCTCAGCTATATATTGTCTGATAAGCTGTCCTGTAGGCACCATTACAGGTACGATCCTGCTTTTATCTCCTTTTCCGGTTAGTTTCACGGTTACAGTATCCGCAAGTGTGATATCACAAACCCTTAAATCAACCAGTTCCTGTACACGGCATCCTGTATCATACATAAGCGTCAGCAAAACACTATCACGACGACCGGAGAGAGACATAACGTCTGGTTGTTCCAGAAGTGCCTTTGTCCCTTCAAGAGACAGATATTTTATCAAAGGCTGTTCCACTTTTTTCATGGGTATGCCAAGGATCTGCTGGCACTGTTCTATTTTTTCAGGGCGTTCAATGATGAGAAAACGAAAAAAAGAGTGTATTGCCGCTAGACGCTGATTTCGGGTAGCCGGTTTACAGTTACGTGTTTCTTCAAGCCAGTTCAAAAAGCGGTTTATCAGTTCACGGTCTAAAAGCTGAAGCTTTACTTTATCCGGTTGTATACTTTCCTGTTCTTTACAATAAATAAGCAAAAGAGAAAACGTGTCCCTGTAAGACAATTGTGTGTTTGCTTTTATACCCCTCTGTGAAGGGAGGTATGTGGTCAAAAATCTTGTAAGGTAAAAACCAAAATCATATTTCTTCATTTTGCACCTCCGGAATCACAAAAGCACATTTTTCCTCTATTGTGCTTAATAATTCAGGATAAACTTCAGCAGTGAGCCGAAGATATCTGGAAGTGGCACTGACAGATTTATGGCCCATATATGTGGAAAGCATAGGAAGCATCGCAGTGAGATCGTTTCCCCCGGTTACCCATTTTTGCAGCACGTGTACTGCGAAGGTATGACGCAGATCGTGAAGTCTTGGTCCCTGACCTTTTCCACCATGGGAAATCCCCATCACTTTAAGATAAACACGGAATTTCCCATAGATCGTATTCGGGCTGATCATTGTATGATCCGGTGCCATGAAGAAATAATCTGTATCTTTGTCCCACCAGATTTTATCTGCATATTTTTGACAGGCCTGTGTAAGGGATTCGGACATGGGGATCAGACGATCCCTATCCATCTTGGCTTCTTTTATTGTCAGGATACCATCTGTGAGATTTACATCTTTTACCTGCAGCTTTAGAGCTTCGGAAACGCGTAATCCACATCCATACAGCATCCTGAAAATAACAGGCAGACAGTTTTGTATGTTTCTTCTGTCATCACAAAATTTAGTGTTATCAGCAGCTGCAAACGATGCAATTATCTGCTCATGCGTAAAAATATATGGAACAAAGGAGGCCGTCCATATACCACGTTGCTCAGGCAAAAAATATACCTCATAGCCAAGAGTGTACAGGTATTCACCAAACTGCCTCACACATGTCAGTCTGTGGGCACGGCTTTTGCCTGCCTCCCCTGCTCGGGGAGCTATCCAATCCTCTGCGAGTTTTTTGGTGATACAGACTTCCGTCAGATCATAATCGTTGCTGAATCTGCAAAAACGGGACATTACTTTCTCCTCGGATTGATATTTAAATCCAAGATTTCTTTTGAAAGATATGAAATTTTCTGCAAGTTCTTTAAATATGCCGCTCATTTCAGGTGCTTTATGCTCAGTCTTCATAACCGGATACCTCCAATGCACAGTTTCTAAGCTGTTCAATATCAACCCTTAGATAAGCCATGGTGGTTTCAGTACTTGAATGTCCAAGGATTTCGGAAATGACCGGAAGAGGAATCCTGTTTTCCAGAAGTCTTCCTGCCAGACTATGTCTCAGTGCATGCGCACCGTGATGACGCCCTTCCGTTTTAATTCCAGCCTTTAAAAGATGCCTGTGGACAGTAGAGCCGACAGCAGATGCTGTAAATTCATGTATAGGTGCCCTGTGTCTGACAAAAATATGACCCGAATTACAAGTCGGACGACCGTATTTCATGTATTCGATAATGGACTCACCTACATCTTTCAGAAGAGGCAGTTCTATTTGTTTTTTTGTCTTAACCTGATAGAAACTGATTTTATTTGTTTCCCAGTTAATATTTTCAAAACGCAGATTTGCCACATCACTAGCTCTTAATCCGAGCCTTGCAATCAACAGGATAATTGCATAATCCCGCTTACCGCCGGGATTGCCGAGATCGATCTCCGCTAAAGTTTTTGAGACTTCTTCTGCTGTATAAACAGAAGGAAGTGTGCTGTTTTTGTTGTAATGAATGCAGGGGATCCTCTTATAGGTATCCTTGTCATAAAAACCATTTTTAAAGGAATATTCCAGAAAAAGTTTTACTGCTCTAAGTGTTGCAGCTGCAGTCGGTTTTGAAAAACAGGATAACGCTGCGATAAAATCATAAATTACAGAAATAGTGATTTTTTCAAATGAGCAGCACCGGTATCACATAGTTAAAGATATTGGTATCATTCAATCAATTTTGCCGATAAAGCGGTAGAAGATTTCTACCTCCTGTTCCCG
>ERZ837590.177-NODE-177-length-62923-cov-90.387113_pt1 | contig 62923 bp, 53 predicted proteins | sample MGYA00519573_ERZ837590 | MGnify/ENA primary metagenome ERZ837590 (study PRJEB31850, sample SAMEA3708820) | human gut metagenome | biome: human gut; feature: human-associated habitat; material: faeces | place: China | collected 2014 ... | reverse complement strand
CCGTGTCCGCGCCAGCTTCTTCTGCGGCCTGAAGCTGGAGTTCCTCTACGCCATTTTTATCACCGCTGTCTGCTTCTTCTTTGCCGAGCCCATCATCCGGCTCTTCGTCACCGATGCCGCCGTGGTGCATCTGGGAGTGCGCTTTTTGAAACTGGTCTCCCTGTTCTATCTGATGCCCTCGCTGACCAATGGCATCCAGGGCGGCTTCCGCGGCCTGGGCGACCTTAAGATCACCCTGAACAGCAGCACGCTCAACATGGCAGGCCGTGTGGCGGCCGCTGCCGTCTTTGTGCTGCTGATGAAGATGGATATCGAGGCCCTGCCGTACAGCTATGTTGTGGGCTGGATCCTCATGCTGGTCTATGAAGCCCCCATGATGGTGAAGTATCTGCGGAAGGGCGAGCTGTAAGCCTGACACCGCCCCGGGCAGGTCTTTTCTCTCACTCAGTCCGCTCGATCTCCCGGTACAGCCAGTCCAGTGCATCAGAGATGCCGCCCAGCTGGTCGATGAGCTTCTCCTTTACGGCCTTTTTGCCGTCCAGCATGGTACCCACGTCCATCACCAGCTCACCGGTGCGGAGCATCAGCTCCGAGTAGCGCGCTGCCGTAATGCCGCTGTGGCCCGCCACAAAGCCAGTGATGCGCTCCTGCATCTGCTCGAACCACCGCATGGTCTGGGGCACGCCCAGAATCATGCCGGAGTGGCGGACCGGGTGCACCGTCATGGTCGCCGTGGGCACGATAAAGCTGCGCCGGGCGCTGACTGCCAGCGGGATACCGATGGAGTGGCCCCCGCCCAGCACGACCGTGGCACTGGGCTTTGAGATGCTGGCAATGAGCTCTGCCAGAGCCAGCCCGGCCTCCACGTCCCCGCCCACGGTATTGATGAGCACCAGCAGGCCCTCCACAGCGGGGTCCTCCTGCACTGCCACCAGCTGCGGGATCACATGCTCATACTTGGTGGTCTTCTGGCCCTGCGGGGCCTCCACATGGCCCTCGATCTGGCCGATCACGGTCAGGCAGTGGATGGCATGGGGGCCGCGGGTGCGCCACACCGTGCCCAGATCCTCCAGTTGCTCTTTCTCCAGCCGCTGCTGTTCGGTGGTTTCCTTTTCATCTTCCGGCATGTTGGCTCCTCCTCAGGGTGTTTTTTTCAGTGTTCCCGGGGATCGAAGCAATATGCGGCGGTTAAGATTTCTTTACTTTGAAAAAAATTGGCCCAGAGGATTTGACATTCTGTCTCATTGCAGTATACTTTATACTAAGAATAAGATTGACAAGTATATATCATTATTGTTCAGAAACTGTCTTAATCGCCGGTGCACCTTGCAAGGCGCAAAGAGACCGGCATTCCCTTTGGATGAAAGGAGAACCATTTCCATGAACAATCCCGGCAAAGCTTCCCTTCCGGTGATCAAACGCCTGCCCAAGTACTACCGCTACCTGCGGACGCTGAAGAACGATGGCATCACCAGCATCTCCTCCCGCGAGCTGGCCGCCCAGATGGGCACCACGGCCTCTCAGGTGCGGCAGGACTTCAACTGCATCGGCGACGTGAACGGCCGCCAGGGCATCGGCTACTCGGTGGAGAACCTGCTTTCCATCCTGGAGCATCTGCTGTTCGGCAACGGCGACCTGCTGCCCACCATCCTCATCGGCTGCGGCCGGTTGGGCAAAGCCGTCAGCCGCTTTATCACCACCGATACCAACGGCTACAAGCTGATCGCAGCCTTTGACAATTCCCCCAGTGAGGTGGGCAAAGAGATCAACGGCATCCAGATCTTACACGTTGATGAATTGGAGGCCTTCTGCGCAGAGCATAAGCCTGAGGTGGCTGTGTTCTGTGTGCCCCGCAGCGGTGCGGAGGAGCTCAGCGGCCGGCTGGTCGAACTGGGCATCAAAGGCTTCTGGAACTTCTCCCACTACGACCTGTCGGTGCCCTACCCCGAAGTGGTGGTGGAGAACGTCCACCTGGGCGACAGCCTGATGAGCCTGGGCTACCGCCTGCGCAATCAGGACTGATCTATTCTTATAGCATATCACAGAAAACAGGCAGCCCTCTCCCCCCGAACGAGCAGAGAGGGTTGCCTTTTTATGAGGAGAGCAACTATGGCGAAGCTATACTTCCGATACGGTGCCATGAACAGCGGCAAAAGCACCGCGCTGATGCAGGTGGCCCACAACTACGAAGAGCAGGGGATGCGGGTGCTGATCCTGAAGCCCCAGGTGGATACCAAGGGCGGCGGCGAGCTGGTCAGCCGCCTGGGCGTGCGCCGCAGGGCCGACCTGCTCATCCCGCCCGAGGTGGATGTGTTCGAGGCCGTGCGCGACGCTTCTGCCGGGGAGCAGCCGCTGGCCTGTGTTCTCTGCGACGAGAGCCAGTTCTTTACCCCGGCACAGGCCGAGCAGCTGTTCATGGTCACGGTGGACCTGAACATCCCGGTCATCTGCTACGGCCTGCGGTCAGACTTCTCCCTCAAGGGCTTCCCCGGCTCCACCCGTCTGCTGGAGCTGGCCCACACCATTGAGGAGATGAAGACCATCTGTACCTGCGGGCGCAAGGCCACCTGCAACTGCCGCAAGGTCAATGGTGAGTTCGTCTTTGAAGGCGAGCAGGTCGCCATCGATCTGGAAAACGATGTGCAGTACGTCAGCATGTGCCCCCAGTGCTATTTCAAGGCACGGCGGGCGTTTTACGCCAAACGGAACGCACAGTAAGTGTCGATCTCCGGCAGTCACAGGAGCCACCCTTCCTGCATGAGAGCCCGGAGCTCCCAGGAGTTTTTTACAATTTTCAGAGCGCTGCCCAGCCGGGCGGCGCTCTTTTTTGCCTGCCGCCTTCCAAAGTGATATATCAGTTGTATCCAACGGCGAACGTTTTTTGCACAATTGATATATCAGTTTACAAAACAGCGATATCGTCGCTTCTTTCACATGTTGTATACAACAGCATACCGTCAATTTCGCAATAAGTTACAAAAACATTGCAATTTTAGAGGTTCCGCCACACTTTCTCGGCCCGTTTCTATGCAATCTATCCAACTATGCAGATTGCATAGTTTTTCGCTCCAAGTTTATTCATTTCGGCAATGCCGTCAAATCGTCGCAAATCACAAGAGCAATATTTGTTCGTTTTTTGTCCGTATCACTTCAATTTACATCTTTCTTTTTCCCATTCCTTTTGTTATCATATTTGTATACAACGAGCCTTGTGCAGTAAGGCCCGCTCGATGTTTTTTGATTTATTAGGAGGAGAACAACAATGAGCAAGGCAATTTCCCGTCGTGATTTCCTGAAGGTCACCGGTGCTGTCGGTGCAGCTGGTCTGCTGGCTGCCTGCGGCGGCAATGGCGGCGCTGCTTCCAGCACCGCTTCTTCTGCAGCCGAGGCTGCTTCCGTGGCTGGCCTGAGCAGCGATCCCGTTACCCTGACCATGAGCTGGTGGGGCGGCGAGTCCCGCCACAACGCTTACCAGGAGGCCCTGAAGGCTTTCTCTGCTGAGCACACCACCATCACCGTCAACCCCACCTTCGCTGCATGGTCCGGCTGGGAGGACACCATGTCCACCAAGTTTGCAGGCGGCGTGGCTGAGGATGTCTGCCAGATCAACTGGAACTGGCTGTACAACTACTCCGGCAACGGCCAGACCTTCCTGGATCTGAACAGCGTCACCGATTACCTGGATATGTCCCAGTGGGACGACGCAAAGCTGGGTGCCTGCAATGTTGCAAATGCACAGCAGTGCGTGCCCATCTCCATGACCGGCCGTATCTTCTACTGGAACATGACCACCTTTAACAAGGCCGGCATCACCGAAGTCCCCTCCACTGAGGACGATCTGTTTGCAGCCGGCAAGGCTTTCCAGGAGAAGCTGGGCGATGATTACTATCCCCTGCACCTGGGCGCATACGACCGTATGATCCTGATGGTGTTCTACCTCGAGTCCAAGTACGGCAAGGACTGGGCAGATCCCACCACCTCCACCCTGAACTACACCGCTGATGAGATCGCCGAGGGCATCGACTTCATCAAGAGCCTGGTCGATGGCCACGTCATCATGCCGCTGCCCACCTACTACGGTGCAAACGGCGACGGTGCTACCCACCAGTCCAACGAGTGGATCACCGGCAAGATCGCCGGCATCTTCGAGTGGGATTCCGCTGCTTCCAAGTACCAGGACGCTCTGGACGAGGAGAACAAGCCCGGCTTCACCGTTGGTGAGGAGATCAAGTTCGGCGATTACAATGGCGGCTTCTCCAAGGTCTCCATGGGCATGGCCATCACCAAGACCTGCAAGAACCCCGCTGAGGCTGCTACCCTGATCGAGTACCTGTGGAACGGTGACGGCGCTGCCATCATGGGCTCCGAGTGCGGTGTCCCCGCTTCCAAGGCTGGTCTGGCTACCGCTCAGGCTGCCGGTAAGATCAACGAGCTGGTCGCCGAGGCAAACGGCAAGGTCATGAGCTTTGTTTCCTGCCAGCTGGATCCCCTGTTCGAGTCTTCCGATCTGAAGGCTACCGGCACCGGCATCTATCAGGAAGTGTTCGATACCGTTGACTACGACAACAAGAGCGGCGCAGATGTTGTTGACATCCTGCTGGATGGCATGTCTGCTGTTGGCTACACTGTCTGATCTTCTTTGCTGACCTGAGTTAAGCTACATATCAGGGGCATCGTCCACCCGTAGGCCCGATGCCCCTTTTTTCTCAGGTACAGGTTACAATTCTCTGACAAATCTGTTGCCAAAGTGTGACATAAGGTTTGTTGCACTGATTTTCACCAAAGGAGGATCCCCGGATGAAAGAAAGCAAAGCGCCCTCTCTCGGGCGTACCCCCGCACAGAAGTTCCTGGATAAGTGGCAGGGTCTGATCTACCTGATCCCCTGGATCATCGGCTTTATCGTGTTCAAGGCCATCCCCTTCGGTCAGTCGCTGTATTACAGCTTCACCGACATGAACTTCTTCAACGGCATCCACCAGTACGGCGTGATGAATTACGTCACCGCCTTCTCTGATGCCAAGGTCACCAAGGCTCTGGTCACCACCTTCAAGTACGCGTTCGTCACCGTGCCCCTGAAACTGATCTTTGCTCTGTTCATCGCATACATCCTGAACTTCAAGATCGCCTGCGTGAACCTGTTCCGTACCGTTTACTACATCCCGTCCATTCTGGGCGGCTCCGTTGCCATCGCCGTGCTGTGGAAGGCCGTTTTCCGTGATGATGGTCTGGTCAACACCATCATCCGCGCCATCACCTTCGGCCACGCACAGGGCCCCTCCTGGCTGAGCGACCCCAACTATGCGCTGTGGATCATCTGCTTCCTGCGCATCTGGCAGTTCGGCTCCGCCATGGTGCTGTTCCTGGCCGCCCTGAAGGGCGTGCCTGCAGACCTGTACGAGGCTGCCACCATTGATGGTGCCGGTAAGTGGAAGCAGTTCTTCTCCATCACTGTTCCCATGATCACCCCCATCATCTTCTACAACCTGGTCACTCAGATCTGCCAGGCTTTCCAGGAGTTCAACGGCCCCTTCATCATCACCAACGGCGGCCCGCGCAACTCCACCACCCTGATCTCCATTCTGGTTTACAACTACGCCTTCAAGTCCAACCAGATGGGCATGGCTTCCGCTCTGGCCTGGATCATGTTCGTGATCGTCTGCATCCTCACGATCATCGCCTTCACCAGCCAGAAGAAGTGGGTCTACTACTCGGATGAAAGGTAAGGTGTGACAGTATGGGAATGAAAGCATCCAACGCTATTGCGACGTTTTTTAAGTACTTTGTCCTGATCCTGGTTGGCCTGATCATGATCTATCCCCTGCTGTGGATGGTCAGCGCTACCTTCAAGGACAACAGCGAGATCTTTGCAGGCATCGGCCTGTGGATCAAGAACCCCACCCTGGAGGGCTACCGGAACGCGCTGAACAACTTCGGCGGTTCCATCAACATCCTGCAGGCTATGCTGAACACTTATTCTTATGTTCTGCCCAAGGTCATCTGCACGGTGGTCTCCTCCTGCATTGCAGCCTACGGCTTTGGCCGTTTCGACTTCCCGGGCCGGAAGATCCTGTTCAGCATCATGCTGGCCACCCTGTTCCTGCCCCAGGTCGTTCTGAACGTTCCTCAGTTCCTGCTGTACACCAAGTTCGGCTGGGTCAACAGCCCGTTCTATCTGGCCATCTGGGTCCACACTGCATTTGCAACTGAGACCTACTTTGTTTACCAGCTGGTGCAGTTCATGCGCAATGTCCCGCGCGATCTGGACGAGGCTGCCGCCATTGATGGCTGCAACTCCTTCCAGACCCTGTACAAGGTCATTGTCCCCATGCTGATGCCCGCTCTGGTGTCCTGCGCACTGTTCCAGTTCATGTGGAGCTGCAACGACTTCATGGGCCCCCTGCTTTACGTGCAGACCCCTGCAAAGTACCCCATGTCCCTGTTCGTCAAGCTGTCCATGGACGGTGATACCGGCTTTGCCTGGAACCGTATCCTGGCCCTGTCCCTGATCTCCATCCTGCCGCAGCTGATCGTTTTCTTCTGTGCACAGGATCAGTTCGTCGAAGGTATCTCCGCCGGTGCTGTCAAGGGCTAAGCACCCCCTCTGCGGACAGAACCATTGACTTTCGATGAATAAGCAACGCCCCCTGTGCTGTGCACAGGGGGCGTTGTTCTTATCCGCGGTGGCTCTTGCGGTATTGCAGCGGCCCCGTTCCCATCGTCTCGCGGAACACGCGGCGGAAATGGGCGGCGGAGGCAAAGCCGGTCTGCTCGGCCACAGCGCTGATGTTCAGGTCGGTGCTCTCCAGCAGGCGCTGGGCAGCCTCAATGCGGCGGCCATTGATGTAATCCACAATGGACTGGCCCGTGACCCGCCGGAACAGGCGGCTCAGGTAATAGGGCGACAGGTAGAACCGCGCAGCCACATCTGTCAGGGAAAATTTCTGCTGGTAGTTGGCTGCAAGGTAAGCGCAGATCTGCTCCACCGTCTCGTTGCGGGGGCGGATGTCCTGCCTTTCACTGCGGCACTCCTGCTCCACATAGTGCAGGATGAGGGCCAGATAGATCATGCCGGGGCTTTCCGGCTCGCTTTCGGCGCTCTGCATCATGCCCAGCAGAGTGCGCAGGCGGCCCAACCACTGCACCGGGCCGTACAGGGCCGTTTGTGCTCCCGGCTCAAACAGCGGCATGAAATCCCGCTGCATCAGGTTCTTGAGCACCGGGAGAATGCCCGCAGGGAACCGGCAGCCGATGAGCTCAGGGGCAATGTGGCCCGCCTGCTGCAGCAGGCCCCCGCCGGGGCCCAGCAGCAGCACACAGCCCGGGTTCACCAGCAGGCTCTCGCCGCCCCGCACCAGCGTAAAGCTGCCGCCGGACACCAGAATGATCCGGCAGATCTCCTCCTCCTCAGCCAGCTCATACTGGCCGGTCTGGAACCGCAGCGCCTTTGCCGTTACCCGGCCGCTCCATTTTTCCCATTCTGCTTTCATCCGCACACCCCATTCAACAGTTTCTTTTCCTCAGTGTACCATGCCCGCCACCTGCGGGCAACCCATAATTCTTTCAACATCCAAGGAGGCATCCTGTTTATGAAGCTTTCCCTGATCCGTTCCATGACCCGCAGTGCCGTGTTCGAGCTGGAAAACGGCCTGTGCTACCGTCCGGCACATCCCTTCACCGTTCAGCTGAACGGCGAGACTGTTTACACCGCCTGCGAGACCAATGTGTTCTCCCTGTTCAGCCTGCTGCCCGGCACTTCCTACACGGTTGCCGTGCAGGCTGAGGGCGAGACCCTGACCCTCGATTTCACCACTGAGGCCGAGACCTTCTTTGTAGACGCATCCCGCTACGGCCTGGTGGCCGACGGCACCACCGACAACACCGGCAAGCTGCAGGCTGCCCTTTCCACCTGCCCCAAGGGCGGCACGGTCTATCTGCCCGCCGGGCGCTACCGCACCTCCAGCCTGTTTATGAAGAGCTGCACCACCCTCTACCTGGAAAAGGGCGCTGTGCTGCTGGGCGACAACGACCGCACCCACTACCCCATCCTGCCCGGTGTCATCCCCAGTGAGAACGAGGTGGATGAATACTACCTGACCGGCTGGGAGGGCAACCCGCTGGACAGCTTTGCGGGCCTGCTGAACATCACGCAGGTGCACGACGTGGTGGTGACCGGCGAAGGCACGCTGGACTGCGATGCCCAGAACGGCGACTGGTGGATCAACCAGAAGGTCAAGCGGATCGCATGGCGGCCCCGCGCGGTGGCTGCGGTGGACAGCGAGAATGTCTGCCTCCACGGCATCACGGTACAGAACAGCTACTCCTGGACCATCCACCCCATCTTCGTCAAGCATCTGGATCTGCTGAACTTCAACATCAACAACCCCTACAACGCCCCCAACACCGACGGCATCGACCCCGAGAGCTGCGAGTACACCCGCATCATCGGCGCGAACATCCACGTGGGTGACGACTGCATTGCCATGAAGGCCAGCAAGGTATTCCTGGGCATGAAGCTGAAAAAGAGCTGCGAGCACACTGTGATCCGGAACTGCCTGCTGGACAAGGGCCATGGCGGCATCGTCATCGGCAGCGAGATGAGCGGCGGCGTGAAGGATATGGTGGTGACCCAGTGCCTGATGGACCACACCGACCGCGGCCTGCGGGTCAAGACCCGGCGCGGCCGCGGCAACACCGCCGTCATCGACGGGCTGGTGTTCCGCAACGTGGAGATGCGCGGTGTCAAGGCTCCCTTTGTCATCAATATGTTCTATTTCTGTGACCCGGACGGCCACAGCCCCTATGTCCAGTGCCGCGATGCCATGCCGGTGGATGAGTACACCCCCAGGCTGGGCACCCTGACCATGGAGGATATCGTGGCCACCGATGCACAGTTCGCGGGCTGCTACTTCGACGGCCTGCCTGAGCAGCCCATCGAGCGCGTCTCCATGAAGAACGTCACCATCACCTTTGACCCCAATGCCGAAGCCGGTCAGGCTGCCATGGCGGACAACCGCCCCCATGTGAAGAAGCTGGCCATCTACGCGGAGAACGTCAAGGAGATCGACCTGCACAACGTCAAGATCACCGGCTACGAGGGCGAGCGCCTGCGCTTTGCCAATGTCGGCCATTTCGAGGAGGACTGACCCATGACCCATGAAGAAATTCTCACCCTGCTGGGCGACTATGTGGACTACCTGATCGCCAATTCCAGCGCCGAAGCCCCCATGTGGAACATTGAAAAGGTGCGCAGCGGCAAGCCCAACAAGTGGAACTACATCGACGGCTGCATGATCACGGCCTGCCTGAGCCTGTACAAGACCACCGGGGACGAGAAGTACCTGAGCTTCTCCAAAGACTTCATCGACTTCTTTGTGCAGGAGGATGGCTCCATCAAGACCTATGACCCCAAGGAGTACAACCTGGACAATGTGAATCAGGGCAAGAACCTGTTCACCCTGTACGACATCTTCGGGGATGAGAAGTACCGCCGGGCCATTGACACCATCCGCAGCCAGCTGCTCACCCAGCCCCGCACCAAGGAGGGCAACTTCTGGCACAAGGATATCTACCCCTGGCAGGTCTGGCTGGACGGCACCTACATGGCCCAGCCCTTCTACATGGAGTACGAGACCCGCTACAACAAGATGCAGGGCTGCATTGACAGCTACAAGCAGTTTATGAACATCAAGAAGCACATGCGGGACGAAAAGACCGGCCTGTACTACCACGGCTACGACGAGAGCCGCCAGATGTACTGGGCTGACCCCGTGACCGGCTGCAGCCCCAATTTCTGGCTGCGGGCCATGGGCTGGTTCATGGTGGCCATGGTGGATGTGCTGGAGCGGATGGACGAGCAGCTGTACAACGAGTACCGCGGCATCATGGCCATGCTCAAGCAGACCATTGAGGATGTGCACAAGTTCCAGGACGAGGAGACCGGCATGTTCTGGCAGGTGATGGATCACCCCGGCGTGGAGGGCAACTACCTTGAGACCAGCGGCACTGCCCTGTTCGCCTATGCGGTGCTCAAGGGCGTGCGCCTGGGCTACCTGCCCAAGCGGATGGCTGCCTGGGCTGAGAAAGCCTTCTACGGCACCTGTGATAAGTACCTCTCCAAGAACCCGGACGGCAGCCTGCAGCTGGATGGCATCTGCCTGGTGGCAGGTCTGGGCGGCAAGGACCACCGCGACGGCTCCCTGGCCTATTACTTCAGTGAGCCTGTGGTCTGCAACGATGCCAAGGGCGTAGGCCCCCTGGTGCTGGCCTACACCGAGATGATCGCCCGCAAGTAACACACGAGCTTACAGCAAAAAGCGAACCGCCATGGTGACAGATGCCATGGCGGTTCGCTTTTACACTTTTTTCTTCGAGCACCCATCGTCCGGGTGCACATTCAGTATACCCGGACAGGTGCCCCCTGTAAAAGGTATCTTTTGTATTGCTGTGATATGTTTTTTGTATGGCTCAAACTTCCGCGTGGGAGGCCGCGCTGCTGTCCTCATTTTCCTCATCGAGGTCAGGGCCGGTGCCCTCGTCCAGATCAAGGCGCAGGCGGTCGCTTTCCTCATCGGTCAGATCCCGTTCCTGCCGGGCATCGTATTCGATCCAGAACTCCCCCCGGCGCAGGGCAAAATCAAAGGCTGCCATCAGGCAGGCCCCGCCAAAGGCGCTGACCATCAGCACGATGCAGAGGAGCACCGAGAGGAAATCGTACTTCCAGCGCTGGGGCCTTGCGGCAAAATACAGCACCTCGCACCCCAGCAGGATCAGCCCTGCCGCCGGGGCGATCTTCAGCGCAAGCTCCCAGTTGAAATGCGGCACAAAGAAATAGCAGAGGAACAGCACGCCGCAGACGATCAGGCAGACTCCCAGCGTCAGGGTGCCCACCCGGCGCACCGGGGCGTTTTCCGGGGCCTTGAAGGCCGGGGTCTCTGCTGTGTCATTCTTCTTCTCGTCCATCGTCTTCATCCTCCGGGTCAAGGGTCACCTCACCGGTCGTATCCGGCTCTGCCTTGCGGGCAAAGTGATCCAGCAGGCTGGGCATCTTCTTTTCGGGCTGATACTCCTGAAAATCGGTCTCCTCCGGGGCGGCGGCTTCCGGGGCAGCTTTCTTTGCTCTGGGGCCCCGCACCAGCCAGATGCCGCACAGGATCAGTGCCACGCAGAGCACAACCTCGGGCAGTTGTTCCATCACCAGATAGATGGCCCGCCATACCGGAGCCTTCTGGCCCCAGCGCCACAGGATATCGCCCAGCGTGTTCATAATGATCTGCTCATAGGCGATCAGCGCACCGATGGCGATCAGGCACCAGCCCACCAGCTTGTGGCTGTCCATCATCATCCGGGCAAGGCGCTTGTCCTGCGGGTCGAAGTGTACCAGATAATCGTCCTCCGGGGCGGTGCCCATGCTGATCTGGGCACGCAGATTGAAGGTGTCGAAAAAGCTGTACATGAACACCACCAGCAGCGTAAACGCGACGGGCGGAATCAGTGCGGATGCCATGCCGATGGCAACAGCCATCAGCACCAGCGAAAGGCCGCGCTTCATATATCCCTGATACATCTGGCCTGCGCCCGGGATAAAGGCGAACAGCAGGGTCAGGATGCCATTTTTCTTCATAATCGTTCCCTCATTTCTCAGTATTCGGGGCATTGCCCGCAATCTTATCGGTCACATCCGTGAGCAGCTTGTGGAGCAAAGAGGAGCCTTCGCCGGCATAACGGCGGTCCTGTTTTGTCTCCACGGGTCTCCCCAGCTGTTCCGGCGCGGCCTGCGGCCGGTCGTCCTCAATGGGGCGGTATTGCGGGGTGTTCTCCGGGGCCGGGTCATTCTGGCCGGGTTCCCAGAGCTGGCTCTGGTCGGTCTCCAGCACGGTCTCCCGCCCGGCACCATACTGGATGATCTGCTGCAGCGCCCCGCTCCGCCACAGGGTCAGGGCCAGCACAGCGGCCACACCGGCCACGGCAGCCCTGCCATAGGTATTCTGCATCAGACGGGCCCAGATCGTGCCCATCACCGCACCCTGCATACTCTTTGGCGGTGTTTCCAGCGCGTCGGCGGTCAAAAGGGCCGTGTAGCGGTCCATGCACTGGTCACAATAGGAGAGGTGTTCGGCGGCTTCCAGCCTGCCCAGCTCATCCAGCCGGCCATCCATCATGGCCCGGAAGCCCGCGTCGGTCATGCAGCCATCTTCACGAAACAATTCCATCTTCGCTCCTCCTTTCCTGACGGATCTGCTCCGCCAGCATTTTCTTTGCCCGGTAGATCTGCGCCTCCACCGTCTTTTGGGGCCTGCCGCAGAGGGCTGCCGCCTCGGCGGCGGTGCGGCCCTCCAGCAACATCAGGCGGCAGGGGGTGCGGTACGGCTCCCGCATCCCCAGGATCTTCCCGGTCAGGGTCTCCTCGCTCATGGCATCCAGCACCTGCTGCTCCGGGTCGGAGCCGGGCGGCGCGCCTTCCAGTGCAAGGATATCATCTCCCGGGGTGTTCACCCGGCGCACCCACGCACTGCGCAGGTAGTCCTTGGCTTTGTTGGAAGCGATACGCGCCAGCCACTGCTTTTCGTACCCGGGCGGGCAGCGGTCAATGGCCCGCCACGCGGCCAGAAAGGTCTCCTGTGCCAGATCCTGGGCATCGCCCTCGTCCGGCACCAGCTGGTGGCAGACCGTGTAGACCAGCCCCTGATACTGCCGCACCAGCGCATTGAATTCCAGTGTTGTCAACGGTCCGCATCCCTCCTTTCCTGCCGCTCTGTAAATGAATACGAAGCAGAGCGCGGTTTTCCTGCAAAAATTTTGAAAAATAAAAAAAATGGATCAAACCTCTCAGGCGCTTCGCGCCAGTACGGGTTGCGGCTCCCAGCATCCACTTCGTGCTGTAAACAGCACTCGTATCTTGCTGGCCGCGGCCCCAACAGCAACGCCCTTCATCCGCCACTGGCGGCGGTTGTTGCTGTTGCTCCTAGTAGGGGAGCCCTTGGCATAATGGGCAAGTCTCTTTTGCAATGCCTCAAGTTATGCTATACTATTACTACTATAGCACAAGAAGGAGGCAGTTTCCATGGGGGGAAGCACCAAACAGGCCCTGCTGCAGGCGCTTTCGGCGGCAGAGGGAGCCTATATCTCAGGCCAGCAGCTGGCCGAAGCGCTGGGCGTGAGCCGCGCGGCTGTCCACAAGGCGGCACAGGCGCTTTCGGCCCAGGGATACGCGCTGGATTCCGCCCCGCGCCGGGGCTACCGGCTGGCAGGCGGCGACCCCTTTTGCGCCGAAGCGGTGGGCCCCTATCCCGCTCCCATCCACCTCTACGACACGCTGCAAAGCTCCAACCTGACGGCCAAGCAGCTGGCACTGGGCGGTGCGCCCCACGGTACGCTGGTGCTCACGGCCCACCAGAAGGCGGGGCGCGGGCGGCTGGGGCGGCGGTTTGAAAGCCCTGCCGGGAAGGGGGTCTACCTCTCCCTCATCCTGCGGCCCGCCCTCTCTGCCGCCGATGCCCAGAGCGCGACCATCAGTGCGGCAGTGGCCGTGGCCCGGGCTGTCAAGGCCCTGTGCGGGCTGGAACTGGGCATCAAATGGGTGAACGACCTTTACTATCAGGGCCGCAAGGTCTGCGGCATCCTGACCGAAGCCGGGACCGACATGGAATGCGGTCAGCTGGAATGGCTGGTGGTGGGCATCGGCCTCAACCTGACCACCTCCTCCGCCGATTGGCCCGAGGAGCTGGCCCGCACGGCGGGCAGCCTTTACCCCGGCGGGCCCGCACCTGTGAGCCGGGCAGTGCTGGCCGGGGCCATTGCCCGGGAGCTGCTCTCCCTCTGCCCGGCCTTCGACTGTCTGGACGAGTACCGGGCCCGCTGTTTTGTGCCGGGCCACTGGGTCACTGTCTGCACCGGGGCCGATACCTATGCCGCAAAGGCCCTTTCCATTGACGATGCGGGCCGTCTGGTGGTGGAGCGCGAGGGCGGCAGACAGGTTGCCCTGCAGCATGGTGAGGTCAGCATCCGGCCGACAAGGACAGGGTGAGGTGGATTTGCGAAGCAAAGACGGAGAGGGTGAGCCGCTTTTCTGGTTGTAATTCGTCGAATCTTATGATAAACTAAAAATATCGCCAGCAATGGCGGTAAAGGTGCTATCTGCAATGCAGGTGGTCATGCTTCCACTCCCGGTCATTACATCCCCACGCAAGTGGGCTGCAGGTCTCCGGGAAACGGAACTTTTTTGAATAAGATCCTGTCCCGGAGCTTTAAGCGAAGGGAGGGATGTCGGATGTCTTTAGCAGAAGTTTGCGCACTGCTGACCGTCATCATCGGTTTGCTGACGTTGATGGTCACCGTTGCCAAAGCCGCATTTGATGCTGGTTGGAAAATTTCTAACAAAGAACACGATAAAAACAAAAAAGATTGACCGCCCCAAGCCTTCCAAACTTAGCGGTCAATCTTTTTTAACTGACTAGGAGTGGGAGCTGACCATTTGCAGTCAGCGCCTTTTCTATTTGTAGTATAGTCAATTTTCGGTGGATTGTCAAGGAGGAGAGGTCGTCCTCAAAAAAAAAAAAAAAAAAAAAATTCCCAGTCAGGTGAAAGGATTCATCATTTTTTGCATTATAGGAAGTAGAAGAGTATAAGCCCCCCTACCACCCAGCCGGGAGACCGGCGCAAGGAAAGTGAGGAATCCCCTATGAAGAAGCGACTACTCAGCCTGTTGGTGGCAATCAGTATGGTGCTGACGTTCCTGCCCGTGTCGGCATTGACCGCAGCAGCGGAGGATAGCAGCAACGGCGAACTTAAAATCGGACAAAACGGTTATCCTGTTCTGGATCATATCCCTCACCAAACAGTCAACGAGCATGATATCTACACTGGTGATGGCTGGACTTACGATGCCGATGAAAATTGTAAAATTCTGACCCTGTGCCCCAGTGCACCAACAAACTATGATTTTTGGGCCATTCACGAAGGGAACTTTAAAACCAACTGTAACCTGGTAATTGGTTCCCATGCAGCTGTTACCGGCGGATCTTTTAATGCTTCTGTTACCAACAGGGGCACAATAACTGGCGGCATCTTTGGCAATGCTGTTACCAATCATGGTAAAATAATTGGCGGTAAATTTTACTCTTCAGTCACCAATGAATCGGATGGCATCATTGAAAATGGTCAGTTTGGTCGTTATTCTCACCTGTGCACCGTTACAAACAATAGCGGCACGATCAACGGCGGCACTTTCCAAGATGAGCTAACCGGAAATGGCATAGAACCGGGTTATACCCTCACAGCAGAAACGCCGTCCGATTTTTTTCCTGTTTCGGTCAATGGGTATCGCAATTCATGCTATATCATCCCGAATCAAACATATCATGCTTCTGTCAGAATTGTTTATGCTTTTGACAATTATAGTGGTTTTCCATCACTCCCACCACTTGATGTAGCCATCAATAGTGCGCAATACATGCTTCTTTCCGACTGGTGTGGGAGTGATCTCAAGATTGAGTTCGAGGATATCCGCGGAGCTTATGAAGTCACCTTCACCGCACCGCCTGCAAATGGCTCAACCGTAACCATCAGCCCGCTGACCCGGCTGGTGATTGACAAGGACGGCTACCCTGCCGTGGCACAAGATAGGGATGGCAGCAGGGCAAATTATACCGGTGATGGTTGGAAGTTTGAAAACAACAGCCTGATTTTGGAGCCTGCCGCTAAGACGAACTATGATTTTAACAGCCCCGAGCTGAACCCCCATAGGGTGGCGGTGAACTGCCCGGTTACGGTGGACAGCAACGCCACCATCACCAACGGCATTTTCCTGAAAGAAGTTACCGGCAGCGCCCTGAACGGCGTGTTCCTGAATGTTCCCACCGGCTGCGAAAACAGCGCCAAAAAGATCACGGTTTCGGATAACGGAACCATTACGGCCCTGAAAACCAGCGGCGATACCACCACACTGGACAGTGCCGCCAAGGAGATTTATGTGGTCGGCCAGCCCACCGGCACCCTGTATGTGACCCTGAGCAGCGGCAAGGTACGGGAAGTACAGCTGCCCCTTACGGCTGACCTTGAGCTGCTGCTGAACGACCCGAAACCGGAACCCAAACCCGAACCGGAACCGAAGCCTGAGCCGAAACCCGAACCGAAGCCTGAACCGGAACCGGAGACCTACACCCTGAAAGTGGTGGGCGGCAGCTTTACGACCGGCGAAAGGGATGCGCTGACCAGCGGCACCGTGCCGGTGGATGCAGAAGCAAAAGTGACCCTGAACCCGGATGCCGTACCGGAGGGCATGGTGTTCGACCAGTGGACCATCAGCGAGGAAAGCCTGCTGGGCAACCCCAATGTGGCCTACAACGCCGAAAGCTTTACCATCCCGGCCAATGCAGTGGAAAAAGGCAAGACCGTTACCGTGGAAGCCCAGTACCGGGAAGCCACCATTGAAAGCGAAGGCCCCGGCATCCTTGGCACCGCCGCCATAATCGGCACGGCGGGTGCTGGCGCGGCTGTGCTGGGCTACACCGGCTACATGATCGGCACTGAGCTGTACCTGAACACCGTCCTGCCTGCCGGTGCGGCCATCCCCAACAACGCCGGGGAGCTGGCCCTGCTGCTGTGGGAAGCCGCCGGGACCCCGGCCCCCGCTGCTCTTCTCCCTGCCGATGCTGCCCCGGTCCAGCAGGCCCTTGCATGGGCCATCGAGAACCAGCTCCTCGCCCCGGATGCGTCCGCGGAGGATTCCGTCAGCCGCTGGGAGGTTATTCGGAGCTGGAATCAGATGAAGGGGTAAGTGGCGAACCCTCTCAGTCAAAGCCTGACGGCTTTGCCACTAGCCGGGTTGTGGCACCCAGCAGTTACTTCATGCAATAAATTGCATTCGTATCTTGCTGGCCACTGCCCCAACAACTCCTCCCTCAATCCGCCGCTGGCGGCGGTCGTTGTTGTTGCCCCAAAGGGGGAGCCAAGGGCAATCCCAGATTTAGCAGCATCTGCCCTCTGTGATGTCTTACCTCTCCCTTCGGGAGAGGTGGCATTGCGCAAGCAATGACGGAGAGGGTGAGGATGCTAACTAAACAGCGAACCCCCCGGTGCGATCTGCACTGGGGGGTTCGCTGTTATTGTTGCTTCAGGAAATATGTACCGCTTCCAGCACCCTGATGCCCTCCTGCTCCATCACGTCGCGCAGGGCCTCGAGGTAGCCGGGCTTGTCCACCTTGTTCTCAATGCAGCAGGTCAGCACACCGTGCAGGCTGGTGACCTCCATTGCAAGGGACGCACCGTCCGGCAGCACCCAGGTCTGAAAATCGGTCAGGTACGCTTCCAGCTCCGGGCTGTGCGGCAGCAGCGGGCTGCCGATGTAGCTGACCCAGAAATCTGCCGGGAAGCCGCTTATGTACTCGCCCATCTGGAACACACGCTTCTTGATCTTGAGCGCGGCCTTCTGCCGGAACACCTGATACACCCAGCCCATCTGTTCGGCCATGCGGAACAGGCGGCGCTCCGGGGTCAGGCTTTCCCGGATCTCATGGTCGAGCTGCTTTGCAAAGCTGTGGAGCCGGGCCTGCGGTTCCAGCTGCAGGGCCAGCTGAAAGGACGCAATGCAGTTGTACAGGGCATGCGGCACCCCCAGCGCCGCGCGGGTGTCGGCGGCATAGCTGTACACAAGGTCGTTCTTTTCCAGATACCGCTGCGCTGCCTGGCAGGTCAGCCCCATGAGGGCGCTGAAGGGCTTCACGCCCTCCTTCTGCGCCAGATCCACAAGGCTCTGTCTGTCCAGCCGCAGCCGCTGAAAATGGGGCGTGCCTTCGTGGATCTGCAGCACGTCCTTCTGCATGTTGTTGGCCACCTGGCTCTCCGGGTAGCGGGCCAGCAGCTGTTCCACATCGTAGGGCGGGTCAGAGGCAAGGGCCTCGCACACAAAACCGGCGTTGGAGCGCAGGTTGCAGTAGAGCTTGAGCAGCAGGGTGAAAAAGGGCGAGCCGCCCCGGCCATCGGCCAGGAAGTGGAACCAGTCCAGATAGACCGTGTTTCCCTCATAGCCCAGCGAGAAGAGATAATCGTTCGTCTCCTCGGGGATCTTTGGCTGGGTGCTGCCCTGCCGCACACGGCAGGGGGCGGTGTTGGGCTCCAGACGGGCCTCCCGCTTTTCCCACACCACATGGCAGAAATAATACTCTGCCAGCGGGCGGGCCGCCTCCAGTGCCTGCTGCAGAAGGGCCGGGTCAACGGCCTCCTTCAGCGTGGCCTGATAGCGGCAGAGGACCTGATTTTCGCGGTAGTAGTAGACGATGCCCTGAAACACCGCACGCTGCTCTGCATTCATCCGGAATTACCCCGCGTTCTCGGCCAGATAATCGGCCAGATCGCCGATGGTCACAAAGTTGCGCAGCTCCTTTTCGGGGATGCGCAGACCAAAGGTCTCTTCCAGATCGGCCACGACGGTCAGGATCTCCATAGAGGACAGATCCAGATCATCCATCATCACGCTGTCTTCGTTGACATCCTCGGGCGAGATCTCTGCCACATCCTCCAGAATTGCCAGGATCTGAGACACGATTTCTGCTCTTTCCATCAAAAAATCTTCCTTTCCGTGAGGGATTTTTTATCGCCTGCAAGGGCGCAGTTTCAGTATGCCACGCGCCGGGCCGGTTTAGCCAGCCGGGCGGGACATTCCTGTGTTTTATAATACCTGTTTTATGGAGGAAATGCAACACACCGACCGCCCGGTTTTGCGCTTTTTTTACAATTTCCGCGCTTACCTGCGCAGCAGCTTGCCCATGGCGTTGCGGGGCAGGGGTTCGGCACTGAACTCCACCGCCGTGATCCGCTGGTACAGCGGCAGGGTACGGTTCAGCCCGGTGAGGAAAGCCCGGACCTCCGCCTGCTTTTCCTCGGCACAGCAGATCAGCGCGCCGATCTTTTTGCCCATCTCCTTGACCACGCACTCCTGCACCTCAGGGCAGGCGTAGAGCTTTCGTTCCAGCTCCTCGGGGCTGACGTTTTCGCCGGTACCCAGAATGATCAGATTCTTCTTCCGGCCCACCATGTAGTAATAGCCGTCCTCGTCCTCACGGGCCAGGTCGCCGGTGTGGAGCCAGCCGTCCTTGTCGATGATCTCGGCGGTGGCCTCGGGGTCTTTATAGTAGCCCAGCATCACACAGCCGCCCCGGATGCAGATCTCGCCGGTCTCATCCAGCTTGTACTCACAGTGGCCGTCCGGCTTGCCCAGCGCCCGGATATGAGGCTCTGTCTGGGCGTAGTTCACCAGACCATCGCCGCAGGTCTCGGTCATGCCGTAGCACTGGGTGATGTACATGCCGTTTTCCACCAGACCCAGCAGCAGCTCGCTGTCGAACATGGCAGAGCTGCCGCAGGGGTTCCACAGGCCGTTCAGCTTATCGGCGCGGCCGCGCTTGACATCCTTGTAGATGCTCTCCATCAGCACCGGGGCCACGGCAATGGAATCGCTGTGCATCAGGCCCAGATCCCGGTAGAAATTCCGCAAGTCACTGCAAAGGTTCAGGGCCCAGCCCTTGAAGGGCCAGGAGAACAGGCAGATAAAGGTGCCCAGATGGAACAGGGGCAGGATGGCAAAGTTGCTCAGGACATCGTTTTTGTCCTCGGGCAGCTGCCGGTGCTTGAAGTCCAGCATGTGGTCGCCCATGGCAACGTGCATCTGCATCACGGTAAAGAAGTTCCGCTCTGCCAGCATCACGGCCTTGCTGCGGCCGGTGGTGCCGGAGGTGAACAGCATGACCATCAGGGCATTGGGGTCGATCTTCTTTTCCAGCCCGCCGGGCGCGGTGTCCTTCCAGACATCCATCGACCGCAGGCGCTCCCCATACGCAGCCTCCAGCTGGTCACGGCAGCCGTAGTCCACCCCATCGTTCAGGATGAGGGCAGGCTCTGCCAGCTCCAGCTCCCAGCTCAGCTCATCCCAGGTTTTTTTCTGGTTCATCGTTACCAGAACCGCCCCGGCCAGCACAGCGCCAAAGGTATTCACGCCGTACTCATAGCAGTTCCGGCTCAACAGGACCACCCGCTTGCCCTCCACTTCCGGGATGTTCCGGGCAAACCAGGCAGCGGCGCGGCGGATATCCTGTGCATACTCGGCATAGGTCTTTTCCTTCACGGTGCCGGTGGCATCCTCTACCCAGCGGAACGCCACCCGCCCGGGGAATTCCTGCTCCATTGTCCGGGTGACAAGATCATAGACATTGTTTACCATGGTCTGCTCCTTTTTCTCCCGTTTGGTTTTACTTGCGCAGCAGCTTGCCCAGCGCGTTGCGGGGCAGGGGCTCGGCGCTGCATTCTACAACGGAGATGCGCTTGTACATGGGCAGGGTGCGGTTCAGCTCGGTGACAAAAGCCTTCACCTGCTGCTGCTTGTCATCCTCACAGCAGACCACAGTGCCGATCTTCTTGCCCATCTCCTTGACGATGCACTCCTTGATGGCATCGCACTTGCCCAGCAGCTTTTCCAGCTCCTCGGGGCTGACATTCTCGCCGCTGTCCAGAATGATGAGGTTCTTCTTGCGGCCAGTCATATAGTAGTAGCCTTCCTCGTCCACGCGGGCCAGATCGCCGGTGTGGAGCCAGCCGTCCTTGTCGATGGTCTCGGCAGTGACCTCGGGGTCCTTATAGTAGCCCAGCATCACGCAGCCGCCGCGGACGCAGATCTCGCCGGTCTCGTCCACCTTGACCTCACAGAAGCCGTCCGGCTTGCCCAGAGCACGCAGGTGGTCGCCCTCCTGGGTCACGTTCAGCAGGCCATAGCCGGCCAGCTCGGTCATGGAGTAGCACTGATTGATGTAGAAGCCATTCTTCACCAGTTCGCTCAGGATGGCGGGATCAAGGATGGCGGAGCTGCAGCTCAGGTTCCACAGACCGTTCAGGCGGTCGGCATGGCCGCGTTTGATCTCGTTGTAGATCATCTCCACCAGCACCGGCGGGGTAGACATGGCATCGCTGTGCATCAGGCTCATATCCCGGCGCAGGTCGCGGGCATCACAGCAGAGGTTCAGGGTCCAGCCCTGTATGCCGTAGACAAAGTAGCAGATGAAACCGGCCAGATGGAACATGGGCACCAGCGTAAAGTGGCTGAAGGTCTGGTCGAGGTTCTGGGGTGCCAGCCGCTCCTTCTGATCAGGGATGACCTTCTGGCCATCGATGTACATCTGGCAGGCGGTGAAGTAGTTCTTCTCGCTCAGCATCACGCCCTTGCTGCGGCCGGTGGTGCCGGAGGTGAACATCAGCATCAGCAGATCCTCGTGGTCGATGCGGTTGACCATCTCGGCCTCAGGGGCAGCGGTCCAGGCATCCATGGGGCGGAGCCGAGCGCCGTAAAGTGCTTCCAGCTGGGCGCGGTAGCCGTAATCGATGCCGTCGTTGAAGATGAGGTCCGGCTCCACCATGCCCAGCTCATGCTCCAGCTCGGCCCAGGTCTTGCCCTGGTTCAGGGTCACGATGACAGCGCCTGCCATCATGGTGCCGAAAACGACCGCGCCATACTCATAGTTGGTGCGGCTCAGGATGACGATCTTCTTGCCCTTGGGCTCGCCCAGCTCCTGCTGCAGGTAGCCGGTCGCTTTGCGGATATCCTGCACATACTGAGCGTAGGTCTTTTCCACCACCGTGTCCTTGCCCTCCACATAGCGGAACGCCACACGGTCAGCATACTTATTCTGCATCGCAGAGATCATATCAAAAACGGTCATCGGCATATTTGCCACGGTCACAACTTCGTTACAAGCCTTGTTTGCCATTATTTTACACTCCCTGTTTATTTTTGTCAAATTATTCCCTTTCGTTTCCGCCAAATGGAATCTTCTGGGTACTCTAGCCTAGAGTATACCGCATAGGAGGCTCAAACGCAAGATTTAATTGCACAAATATGCAACTTAAACTTACAGTCAATCTGTGCACCTGGATGTAAATCCTGCCTTTTGTTGCGGGCAGGCCGTGAGTGTGGTACACTTTTCCCGGTATCCGCCCACCGTGTTTTCTCCCCGGGTTTGATTGACAGCAAGGGCAAAAAGCATTATACTTATTATAAATTTCTCTAATTTTTAACATGATGCGCCAAAAATCCGGCAATTCTGCCATCCCGGGGCGGGGTGCGGCGCAGAGGAGGACCTTTTTATGGAGGGAACCAAACGCCGTGCCGCAAATTCGCTGGGCATGTTCGACCTGCTCAAGGGTGTCGGCATGCTGACCATCGTCTTTGCCCACACCGGTGAGCTTTACCCCATGGGCGATGCCAGCCACATCAACCCGCTGACCTTTTGCATGTTCGCCTACCGCGAATCCCTGATGGCGGCCTTTTACATTGCCAGCGGCTACGGCTTCCGCAAGCGCTCCATCGGCAAGTGTATCGACCAGCAGTTCAAAACGCTGCTCAAGCCTTACATCTATACCGGCATTGCCACCACCGTGTTCCATTTTATCATCCATTACAGCCTGTTCGGCAGCCTGCACAACGCCACCTACGAGACCTACAAGGTGCTGGGCGGCTTTGCACTGGGCCTGCCCCACACGGCCACCTATTTCGGCCAGCTGTTCTTCTCCTGCGGCCCCATGTGGTATCTGCTCTCGCTGATGATCGCATGGATCCTGCTGGATCTCATCCTGAATATCTTCCCGGAGCAGTACATAAACTGGGCGGTGCTGGGTACCATGCTGTTAGGCTGGGGCATCTGCATCACCTGGGATGCCCCTTTTTGCATCGGTCAGGGCATGGTCACCGTTCCGGCCCTGTATGTGGGCTACCTTGCCAAGAAGTATAAGATCTTTGATCAACCCCTCTCGCCCCGTCTGCGCGGCGGGATGATCGCGGCGGCGCTGGCTGTGGCCGCACTGGTGCTTCTTACCAAGAGCACCGACTGCGTCTCGATGGCCGAGTGGACTCTCGGCCCCGTGAGCATCCTGCTGGATGCTGTAACGGGCCTGGGCATCCTTTCCATCGTCATCTGGTTCCAGCGCAGGGTGGAAAACGTTGTCACCCACGCCATCCAGGCCATTGGCCGTCGTTCGCTGTTCATCTTCTGCGTCCACACCGTGGAGCTCACGGCCATTCCCTGGTATCTGATGCCCCAGAAGTTTGCGGCTCACCCGGTGCTGGGCATGGTGCTGCAGTTCACCCTTTCGCTGGGCTCCACCCTGCTCATCTGCGAGCTGCTGGTGCGCCGCCGGGACCTGAAGTTCTGGCTCACCTCCCGCCGGGAGCAGAAGGCGGCGGAAGCGCCCCGCCGGCGCAGCGCCCGCGCCGAAGCGCCTGAGCGTCATTTTGCGGCAAAACACTGATTTTTTGCAGAGGGTGCCCCCTCTGCTGAAGTGAAATAATATTATGAGGAGAATCCGGTTATGAACAACGCAGCTCCTGAGAACACTGCGGCTCTGCAGGAAAAGATCGCCGAGCTGGAACAGCAGCTCAAGCTTTCGGACGAAGGCGTTTCCCATCTGGCAGAACGCTGCCTTGCCCTGGAACAGAAGGTGCAGTCCTACCTTGCGGCACACCCCCAGCGCGAGATGCATACTGACTCGCCCACTCTGCTGCAGCCGCTGCTCTATTATGATGCAGGCTTCGGCTTTTCGGAAAAGGACACCCTGACCGCGCCCGACTGCACCACCGACGAGCTGACCGGTGCTGTGACCGCGACCTTTGAGCTGCCGGTGGCTGCACAGGCCCTGCGGTTCGACCCGGGTGAGCTGCCCTGCTGCATCACCAACCTGATCTTTTCAGATGACCGCATCATCTGCGCACCCACCAACGGCCTGAACCTTTCCGGCGGCAGCACCCTGTTCCTGGGCGATGACCCCAACTACCGGCTGGAGGGCACCACCCACTACCCCGCCGGGATGAAGCTGGTGGTGAGCTACGGCTACTTTCCACTGGAGACCCTGACGGACGAGCCTTTGTTCTGCGCCGTGCTGCAGGGCGTGCAGCAGCTCCAGCTGCGCAAGGACAGCGAAAAACAGCATATCCAGCAGCTGGAGCAGAATGCCGCGGCCCAGCAGCAGATGGTAGCCGCCCTGCAGCAGGAGATCGCACAGTTGTGCCAGAAAAACGCCGATCTGCAGGCCCGGAGCACTGCCTACGAGACCTCGCTGGAAAGCGTGTTTTCCAGCAAAAGCTGGAAGCTCACTGCTCCCATCCGCAGCCTGATGCGCCTGTTCCACCGTGGAAACTGAGAAGTGGAACGGAGGAACAGCCATGTATAACAATTACACCCCCCTGCAGCAGCGTCAGCTGGCCCTGCAGGAGTACAGCAACACCCAGAGCACCTATCTGCTGGTCTGCGCACCGGCCCGCAGCACGGCCCTGAAATCCACCCTGACTGACCAGCTCCACCGCAAGTTCCGGTTGGTGGACCGGCTGGACGGGGAACTGACCGCAAGCGTGGACGGCGTGCTTCTGGCCGCCGAGGACGTGGAGCTGATGTCCACCGCCCTGATGTACTTTGCCAAAGCCCTGCAGGACGGCGCGGATTATGTCGCCTGCAATGCTGTGTTCGGTTTTGGCGGGGCAACCGCCCTCTATCAGAGCCAGCCGCTGCAGGCGCAGAACCGCTGCGCCGTGGTCAGCCGCACCCTGCTGGAGCGCTGCCGCGCCGCCGCCCATGACCCCGAAAATGTGCCCGAGCTGCTGGCGCTGGCCGCGCAGCTCTGCACTAAGCCCGCTCTCATCCCGCAGGCCCTGCTCCACTACGAGCGCGGCATCTGCGCCGAGGATGCGTTTTCGGCCCACGGCAAACGTGCCTTTATTATGAGCCATGTGCTGGATATGACCGGCGCGCCCATCGTGCTGGTGAGCGCCGTGCCGGTGCTGCGCAGCATGGGGTATGAGGTACTTGTGCTGGGCCCCAGTGACGGCGGCTCCCTGCATCTCTTCCTGGATGCCGGGGCCTCGGTCATCACCCGGTCGTCCTGCCGCAATGTCTCCGATGCCTGGGGCATGGCCCTCTGTGCCGACTTCGTCATCGTCAATACGGTGGTCATGGCCCGGGCTGTCCGTGCCCTGAGCGGCACCGCCGTGCCGGTGCTGTGGTGGCTCCACGATGCCTTTGCGGGTTACCCCCACATTGCCCACCAGATCCCCACCCAGCTGGGGGAGAATGTCCGGGTCTACTCGGTGGGCAGCCACGCCGCCAACGCCATGCACGCCGTGCGCCCCGAATTCGAGATCCGGCCGCTCATCTACGGCCTGCCTGATTACGCGGCAGAGAACTTTGTCCGCACCGATCTGGGCTACAACCGCGGCCGCCCGCTGTTTGCCACGGTGGGCTCCTTTGAGCGCCGCAAGGGCCACGATATCTTCTGCAAGGCCATCCGCCTGCTGCCGCCCGAGGTGCGGGAAAAAGCCTCCTTCCTCTTTGTGGGCCAGGCCGCTGACAAGGAGATGATGGATTCCGTCCGCACCCTGACCGCAGACTACCCGGAAAACGTGTTCTACTGCAAGCGGCTCACCCGTGACGAGATCAAGAGCCTGATGGAGCAGTGCACCGGTCTGGTCTGCGCTTCCCGCGATGATCCCATGCCCACCTTTGTCACCGAGGGTCTGATCTTCGGCAAGCCGTCCATCGTATCGGAGCACACCGGCACCGCCGGGCTCATCTCCGAGGGGCGGAACGGCTTCGTTTACCACGACGACGACCCGCAGCAGCTGGCTGTCCTGCTGGAGCACGCCATTGAACACCCGGAAGAGCTGGCCTCCATGCGGACAGAATGCCGCAAAATGTACGAGCAGTATTATTCCAAGGAGGCTTTTGAGCAGACGCTCCGGGCTGCTGTGGAAGATCTGACAGCGAAAAAGTAACACAAAACCTCTCCGTCATTGCTTCGCAATGCCACCTCTCCTCATAGGAAAGCTGGCGAACGAAGTAAGCCTGAGAGGTTCTTTTTTATCATATCACACAAAGTGACGAGAAAAATTTTGTTTCAGTTCACAAAAGCAAGGCCCCGCTGTGTTATACTGCAAGCAGTATCGTGAAAGGAGCCTTGTCCCATGGAACAGACCAACACCCCCCAGCAGCCCTCCCGCAAAAAAGCGATCCTTTCTCTGCTGGTGCTGCTGGCGCTGACCTGTGTAGTGGTTTTCATCTTCAGCAGCCACTGGGCCGAGATCTCGACCGCGCTGGCCCAGCTCTCCTTCTGGCAGGTGCTGCTGGTGCTGGCCATCGGCCTGACATACCCCCTGCTTGAGGGAATCGTCTGCTGGCTCATCATCCGCTGCCGCCTGCCGGGCTTCACCCTGCGGCGCGGCATGGATGCCGCCTTTGTGGGCATCTTTGGCAACGTGGTCGGCCTGGGTGCCGGGGCTGTGCCCATGGAGTCCTACTATCTCTACCACTGCGGCCTGCCGCTGGGCCCCGGTGTGGGCCTGATGACCCTGCAATATGTATTCCACAAGACTACCGTTCTGCTCTATGCCACTGTGATGCTCCTGCTGCAGCACCGTTGGCTTGCCGCCAACACCTCCGGCGTGATGCACTATCTGCCCGCCGCCTACTGCGTGGTGGCGCTGGTCATCGTGACGCTGGTGCTGCTCTGTGTCTCGCCGCTGGTGCAGCGGCTGGCCCGCTGGGCCATGGGCTTTCTGCCCAAAACGGAACCATGGCAGACCCGCCGGGAAAAGTGGCTGGAGCAGCTGGACACTCTGGCCGCCGAGAGCCGCCTCCTGCTGGCCGACAAGGGCCGCTGTGCCCGCATCCTTGCCGTGCAGACCCTCAAGCTGTTTCTGATGTTCACCCTGCCGTGGTTCTGCATCCGGTTCATGGGGCTTTCCTGCGGGCTGAGTTTCTGGCAGGTACAACTGCTCACCAGCCTGATGCTCTTCCTTTCCAACGCCCTGCCCAATGTAGCAGGCATGGGTTCCATTGAAACGGCTTTTCTGCTGGTGTTCAGCAGCTTTATGACCAGCGGCGAAGCCATGAGCACCCTGATGCTCTTCCGCATCGCAAGCTACTATTTTGTGTTTGCCGCCAGCGCCGCAGGCACCTTTGCGGCGCAGAAGCATCTGGAGAACAGTTGACATCCTGCGCGTTCCGGCACTATAATGAAAGCGTACTCTCTGAAGATCTCTGGCCGCCCAGCTGTGCGGCCCACCAAAGGAGAACGCCTTATGGAAAACAAAAGTCTCCGTTTTTATGCCATCATGGCCCTCTGGGTCCTGTTGTTCGTGCTGCTGTTCGTTTCCAACCGCCGCGTTGACCTGAAAACTGATATCAATAAAAGCACTTCCGTCTCTGTCAGTGTGGAGGATACCGTCAGCCTGAGCCCATCGGTGGTTACCACCCACGCCTATTCTGCGGGCGATGACACCTATCAGGCATTTTTCAAGATCCTGCAAAACGCGAGCTGCTACCAGAAGTTCAACCAGAACGCCCGCTCCTACTCCCACGACTACGAAGCGCATTCCATCACCCTGCGCTTTGCAGACGGTTCCAGCCAGAATCTGCTCTTCACCGTCTATTCGGACGGAGTCTGCCAGGTAAACGGAAAATTCGTCTCCCTCCGCTCCCCCAATGGAAACGCGGAGGCCATCTACCAGCTGCTGCGGGACGCGGTGGTGTAAAGGATGTTGTCCGCTCCCCGGGATGCGGCTGATAAACGACCGGGACAAAACAAAAATCGGGGCACTCAGGTGGTCAAGCTGAGTGTCCCGTTTTTGTTTTCATCTGCGCACAGTGCCGTACCAGAGCCCTGTGTGCCGCGCAGCGGATGCAGAGCAAACCAGAATGCTGCATCCTGCCAAGAAAAAGAGAGTATGGAATGGAGGAATGGAACGGAGCGCTTGCAGACGCGCCGTTTTTTGGTGCAGCGTGGTTAGAAATAGCTAACCAGTGCTGTGAGAACAGGATACCATACGCAGTTAGTCTTGTCAACCCTCAATTTGCAATTTTCCGCGAAAAAGGTGTGCACCGCCGGGGTTTCAGCTTTTTTTCTACATTCTGCCCAAAGAATCCCCCTTGCTTTGGAAGAAAACCCACTTGTTTTCTATTGCTTTTTAAGGTGGTTCTTGTTATTATAGTAACGCAAGATTTTGTGGGCAGGTTTTCATTTTTGTCTACACCTTGTAGTCAGGGCTGCCGCAGACGGCAGTTCAAGACTGTTTCGCCCCCAGAAAGCCGCCTATGCAGTGCGGTTTTTCAAAGGCTCAGTAGTTAGAATGCGCTAACTTGCGCATGAAATGGAGCAAGGAGGTTCCAATGATCAATTTTGAACAGTGGGAAGGCTTTGAGGGCCGCATCTGGAAAGAGGAAGTCAATGTCCGCGACTTTATCCAGAAGAATTATACACCCTACGATGGCGACGAGAGCTTTCTGGCCGGTCCCACCGAAGCCACCAATAAGCTGTGGGGTGCCCTGCAGAAGCTGCAGAAGGAAGAGCGCGCCAAGGGCGGCGTGCTGGACATGGAGACCGAAGTCGTCAGCAGCCTGACCGCTTACGGCCCCGGCTATATCGACGAGACCCTGAAGGATCTGGAGCAGATCGTCGGCCTGCAGACCGACAAGCCCCTGAAGCGTGCATTCATGCCCTACGGCGGCATCAAGATGGCAGAGCAGGCCTGCACCACCTACGGCTATCAGCCCAGCGAGGAGCTGCACAAGATCTTTACCGACTACACCCGCACCCACAATCAGGCTGTGTTCGATGCCTACACCCCTGAGATGAAGGCTGCACGCCACACCCACATCATCACCGGCCTGCCCGACACCTACGGCCGCGGCCGCATCGTGGGCGACTACCGCCGCGTGGCCCTGTACGGCATCGATGCCCTGATCAAGTTCAAGCAGGAAGATTTCGCCAACTGCGGCGACGGCACCATGACCGATGACGTGATCCGCCTGCGCGAGGAGATTGCACGCCAGATCAGCGCCCTGAAGGGCATGAAGAAGATGGCCGAGGCCTACGGCTGCGATATCTCCCAGCCCGCCAAGAACGCCAAGGAAGCCTGCCAGTGGCTGTACTTCGGCTACCTGGCCGCCATCAAGACCCAGAACGGCGCTGCCATGAGCGTGGGCCGCATCTCCACCTTTCTGGATATCTACATCCAGCGCGATCTGGAGAACGGCACCCTGACCGAGAGCCAGGCCCAGGAGCTGATCGACCACATGGTGATGAAGTTCCGCATGGTCAAGTTTGCCCGCATCCCCAGCTACAACCAGCTGTTCTCCGGCGACCCCGTGTGGGCCACCCTGGAAGTGGGCGGCATCGGCATGGACGGCCGCAGCATGGTCACCAAGAACTGCTACCGCTTCCTGCACACTCTGGAGAACATGGGCCCCGCACCGGAGCCGAACCTGACCGTGCTGTACTCCTCTGCCCTGCCTGAGAGCTTCAAGAAGTACGCCGCCAAGGTGTCCATCAACACCAGCTCTGTCCAGTACGAGAACGATGACGTGATGAAGCCCGTGTGGGGCGATGATTACTCCATCTGCTGCTGCGTGTCTGCCACCCAGACCGGCAAGGAAATGCAGTTCTTTGGTGCCCGCGCCAACCTGGCAAAGTGCCTGCTGTACGCCATCAACGGCGGCGTGGACGAGAAGAGTCACGAGCAGTGCGGCCCCAACTATGCCCCCATCACCAGCGAGTACCTGAACTATGACGAAGTCCTGCCCAAGTATGTTCAGATGCTGGACTGGCTGGCCGGCCTGTACGTCAACGTGCTGAACCTGATCCAGTATATGCACGACAAGTACTACTACGAGGAAGCCGAGATGGCCCTGATCGACACTGATGTGCGCCGCACCTTTGCCACCGGCATTGCAGGCTTCTCCCACGTCATCGACTCCCTGAGCGCCATCAAGTACGCCAAGGTCAAGGTCGTGCGCGACGAGACCGGCCTGGCCACCGGCTATGAGGTGGAGGGCGACTTCCCCAAGTACGGCAACGATGACGACCGTGCCGATGAGATCGGCGTGTGGCTGCTGCGCACCTTCCTGGAGATGATCAAGAAGCGCCACACCTACCGCAACTCCGAGGCTACCACCTCCATCCTGACCATCACCTCCAATGTGGTGTACGGCAAGTACACCGGTGCTCTGCCCGATGGCCGTGCCGCCTTTACCCCCTTTGCACCCGGTGCAAACCCCAGCTACGGTGCGGAGCAGAACGGCCTGCTGGCTTCCCTGAACTCTGTTGCCAAGCTGCCCTACCACTGGGCTCTGGACGGCATCTCCAACACCCAGACCATCAACCCCGAGGCTCTGGGCCACAGCGAGGAGGAGCGCAAGGAGAACCTGGTGCAGGTCATGGACGGCTACTTCGATCAGGGTGCACACCACCTGAACGTGAACGTGTTCGGCAAGGAGAAGCTGCTGGATGCCATGGAGCACCCCGAAAAGGAAGAATACGCTAACTTCACCATCCGCGTCTCCGGCTATGCGGTCAAGTTCATCGACCTGACCCGCGAGCAGCAGATGGACGTGATCTCCCGTACCTGCCATGCCGCACTGTGACCCTGTCGGTCTCGTCCACTCGCTGGAAAGCTTCGGCTCAGTGGACGGGCCGGGTGTCAGGTTCGTTGTCTTTCTGCAGGGCTGTGCCCTGCGCTGCAAATACTGCCACAACCCCGAAACGTGGAGCGCTGAGGGCGGCACGGAATGGTCTCCGGAGAAGCTGTTCCAGCACGTCTGGCGCTACCGCAATTACTGGGGCAGGAAGGGCGGCATCACCGTCAGCGGCGGCGAGCCGCTGCGGCAGATGGACTTCTTGACAAAATTCTTCCAGCTGGCGCGCGCCAAGGGGGTACACACCGCGCTGGACACGGCCGGTCAGCCGTTCCAGCCCGATGACCCCGCCTACCTGGCCGCCTTCGATACCCTGATGGCTTCCACCAGTCTGGTGATCCTGGATCTCAAGGAGATCGACCCGGAGAAGCACCGTCAGCTTACCGGCAGGGACAATGCCAACATCTTAGCCATGGCACGGCACATCTCTGATCTGGGCGTTCCGCTCTGGATCCGGCATGTGCTGGTGCCCGGCCTCACCGATGACGAGGAGGGCCTGCGCAGGACCGCAGACTTCATCCGCAGCCTGAAAACGGTGCAGCGGGTGGAGGTTCTCCCCTACCACACGCTGGGGCTGTTCAAGTGGCAGAAGCTGGGCATCTCCTATCCTCTGCCCGATGCCGTTCCCCCCACGGCGGAACAGGTCCGCCGGGCGGAGGAACTGTTGGAAGTGGCTAAGTACCCCGGCTGAAGCGATGCAGCCGCCGGTGCTTGACAAAGCCTTTTGCATCTGATTTAATAAAATCAAACAGAAGATGGAGCCCTTCGGCGGCTCACGCATCAGGGACCCCCTGCTTTTCGGGGTAAACTGCGTGAGCACCGGAGGGCTCCTTTTTGTAAGGAGGTATTTGAATGAAGCATCCCGCCATGAATCCCTATCTGCCCCTGTGGGAGTATGTCCCGGACGGTGAGCCCCGTATCTGGGGCGACCGGCTCTATGTCTACGGCAGCCACGATGTGGCAGGCTCCACTCAGTTCTGCGAGGGCGATTACGTTGTGTGGAGTGCCCCGCTGGATGATCTGGGCAGCTGGAAATACGAGGGCAACAGCTATCCCTACACCGCCACCACAGCATCACTGGAAGAAGGCGGCAACCTTGCCGCCCCCGACTGCGTGCAGGGCCCCGATGGACGGTACTATCTGTATTATAATCGTGGAAAGTACGATCCCTGTGAGGTCGCTGTCAGCGACACGCCGCAGGGGCCCTTCACCTATCTGTGCAACGTGACTTTCCCGGATGGCACCATACCCGCCACCAAGATGTTCGACCCGGGCGTACTGGTGGACGACGATGGCCGGATCTATCTCTACATCGGCTTCTGCCCCACACCGGATTTCCCATGGGCACTCAAGCTGGGCAAGTACAGTCTGGGCTTTGAGCTGGAACCGGACATGCATACCATCAAGGCCGGGCCTTTTGAGGTGCTGCCCGGCTGTCAGGCTACCGCTGGCACCGGCTTTGAGGGCCACGGCTTCTACGAAGCCTCTTCTCCCCGGAAAATCGGCAAACGGTATTACCTTGTGTATTCCTCTGAGCAGAGCCACGACCTGTGCTATGCTGTCTCCGACCAGCCGCTGACCGGCTATCGGTACGGCGGAATCCTCGTTTCCAATGCAGACATCGGACGGAACGGTAACACCACGCCCAAGTCCCCCTATGGCAACACCCACGGCGGCCTTGTCCAGCTGGATGGGCAGTGGTACATCTTCTATCACCGCCAGACCCACGGCATCGAGTGCTGCCGCCAGGGCTGTGCCGAACCCGTTGTGCTGGATGCGGAGGGCCATTTTCACCAGGCCGAGATCACAAGCTGCGGCCTGAACGGCGGGCCGCTGCCCGGCATCGGCAGCTACAATGCCTGTTACGCCTGCAACCTGACCCACGAGACCATCGGCAAAGAGCGGCTCACCATCCGCAAGTGTGTGCGGGACACCCAGCCCCACTTTTTTGAAGAGCCTGCCTCCAGCGGCAAGCGGGAGGACAGCCTGCACTATATCGCCAATATGCAGGACGGCACACTGGCAGGGTTCAAGTACTTCGCACTGGGGGATGCCTCCCGGCTCACCCTGCGCCTGCGGGCCAGTGCACCGGGCAGCATGGCCGTCTATCTGGACGAGGCCTGCACCCGGAAAACCGCTGAGGTCACCTTCCCCGCCAGCACGGACTGGCAGGAGGTACAGGGCAGCTTTTCTGCCCCGGCAGGAACCCTTCCGCTCTTCTTCCGGCTGAACTGCACCGGCAGGGTGGACTGGGAAAGCTTCATCCTGACTTAAACAAAAAGAATGACCCTCTCTATCACGCTGACGTATGCCCGCTCCCTTTTTGGGGAGGTGGCACTGCGAAGCAATGATAGAGAGGGTCGTTTATTTTTCTTCACTTCCGGCGTGATACACCTGCAGATACACCCTTTTGCGCTCGGCATCCGTGTTCTCTGCCAGCTGCTGGCAGAAACGCTCGTCCTCGAACAGGGCGACCACATTGGGCGCATAGCGGGTGCCGCTCTGTGCCCGCAGCTCTTCCAGCAGCGTGCGGAAGGGCTTGGCAAGGTTGTAGCACCGACCGATATTATCGGTGGCGGCATCCAGCGAATCCGCCACGCTCAGCGCATCCACGATCCCCTTGATCTCCTCCGGGCAGGAGGATACATCATTGGGATATCCGCCCTTGCCGTTGTAATAGCAGTGGTGATAGAGTGCCGCCGGGGCCAGCGTTCTTCCGCAGCCCATTCTATTCAGAATGGCAGCGCCGGTCCTTGGGTGGCTCTGGATGCAGAAAAATTCCTCATCCAGCAGGCGGCGGGCATTGTTGTCGATGTACATCAGAACGGCTCACTTGCCAAGGTCGTGGTACAGGCCGCACTCATAGGCCGTCTGGCAGAGCTCTTCCCGCCGGGCCTGCACCTCGGCCGCGCTCCTGCAGCCCAGCAGGCCCACCAATGTTTCGGGCCTTGTCTCGATCTGCCGATGCAGCAGGGCACGGGTCAGCTCTGCCACCATCAGCGAGTGGACATAGGTCGGCTTGTGCCCGGCCAGGATACTGCCCAGCATCCGGCGGTTCGCCGTTTCATCTGAGCTGGTGTTGATCTTGCTCAACTCCCAGGCGGCAGAGTTTACCACACGGGGATACTGGCTGGCCGGCATCTGTTCCAGATACTGATACGCAGAACGGCGTACCTGCTCCACGGTTGTACGATACCTCTGTGCTCCCGCCTCGTCCAGACGTTCTGCATAGACCGAAAGATAGGCCGCCAGAACCAGCTTCCGGTTGATGGCCTCGGCAGAATAATCATCCTGCGCCACGCTTCCCGCCGATTCCAGAAGGATCTTGACCACGTCTTCCAGGCTGCCCACCCCGGCATGGTAGCGGGCAGCAGCATAAAAGTAGGGCACCCGCCAGTTCTGCAGGCGTGCATCCGGGCCCTTGTGTTTCTTCTTGTGCGTCCAGATGTATTCCGCCGATTCCAGCACCTGCCGCGCCACCTCGGGATCCTCCTCCTGCCGCAGGTGGGTCAGCAGGGTCATGCGATCCATGTGCATGGAATAGATGTAGCTTTCCCAGGGGAACTCCGGGTCCAGTGCATGGTAATGCGCAGACTGGATGATGTCCATTGCGCGGCGGAACCGCTCCAGATACCGGCAGCTTTCCGCATGGGTGCCGCGGGACATCCCCAGCCGGGTGTTGCCCACACAGCGGATGAGATACTGCCGGGTATTCCTGTCCAGCTGTTCATACCGTGACATATATTCAGCAGCTTCCGTAAAATAGACCTGGATCGCATCGCCCAACAGGTTGATGCCAGTTCCCTCATCCCGGACGTTCATATAATGTAGGTTGATGCCCGTGTGGTACAGCTCCCTGACGATCATGGGCACGTCTTCCCGGCTGCGGGCCGCTGCCAGCAGCAGCTGATGCACCTTGAACGCCACGCCCATATCCTCGCTGTTCGCGTAGTTGAACAGCCTGCCCGCAAAGGCACTCAGTCCCTGGATATCCGTTTCGGTCAGGGAGGCAGGGTCGCGGTCGTAGACAAACTGCGCCAGCAGTGCCTCATTCTGCCGCATCAGGGCGTTGCATCTCAGCGCGTTGGTCTGGATCTCTTCCAGCACGGCAGCGGGAGCTTTGCCCTCCGGAAAGCTGGGCCGGGAGATCGAGCGCACAACGCGCAGATCCCGAATATACTGTTCAAAAGCCTCTGCCTGTGTGCACTCCATTTCATCAGCCCCTTTTGCCGAAGTCTGTCGTTCGATTTGAAACTATAATTCAGTATACGGCATTTTTCGGCAGAAATCAACTGATTTTCGCAGATTTTTTAGCCCCCCCCCCCGAATATTTTTACGCATTCATACGTTACTTTTTGTATAAAATGCACTTCCACCGGGGGATCGGGTGCGTCCGGTTTATGAAATTGCTTCCGGCAGCTGCATCCATTTGCCCTTCCATGCGTAGAGCACCATCAATACTGCACCCACAGCCCAGGACACCGGATAGACCAGCAGCACGCCCTCAATGCCCGCAAACAGGGGCAGGGCAAACTGGATCCAGACGATACGGAACAGGCACAGGGAGATCAGCAGCACCACCATGGGCGGCACGCTCTTGCCGGTGCCGCGCACCGTACCGGCAAGGCCCTGCAGGATGCCCAGCATCCAGTAGAAGGGGCAGAAATAGAGCATACAGATCTTGCCGTAGGCAACGACCGTTTCATCGCCGGTGAACAGGTGCATGATGGGGTCCTGGAAGGCGAGCAGCAGGATACCGGTCAGGATGGTGTAAACGATGCACATCCCCAGGGTGACAAAGGTGCCCTTTTTGACACGGTCGATCTTGCCCGCACCAAAGTTCTGGCCCACAAAGGTGGTGGCCGCCATGCCGAAGCTCAGCACAGGCAGAATGTTGAAGCCATCTACTTTCATATAGGCGGCAAAGCCTGCCATGGCAGCGGCACCATAGCCGTTGACGCTGACCTGCACCAGCACATTGGAAAGGGAGATGACCATGTTCTGGATGCCGGTGGGCAGGCCCACCTTGATGATGCGGACCGCCATCTTTTTGTGCACGCGCACTTCCTTTGCCGTCACGCGGTAATCGTCCTCCACCCGCATCAGAAAACGCAGGGAGAGCACACAGGACACCAGCTGGCTGATATCGGTGGCAATGGCCGCACCGGCCACGCCCATCTTGCATCCGGCGATCAGGACAAGGTCGAGGACGATGTTGGTGATGGAGGCAACGCCCAGGTAGAGCAGGCTCCGCTTGGAGTTGCCGGCGGCGTTCAGGATACCGGCCGCCATGTTATACACCACGCTGAACAGCACACCGCCAAAATAGAGCCGCATATAGAGCACCGCATCCTCCAGCACCTCTGCGGGGGTGTTCATGGCGGTGAGCAGGGCACGGCTGACGGCAATGCCGCACACGGTCAGGATCGCACCCAGAATGGCTGAAAGGGCCAGCGAGGTGTGAACTGCAGTGTGCGCACCCTCCCTGTCCTTGGCTCCCAGAAACTGGGACACCACGACACCGGCACCCACGGCAATGCCCTGGCTGAACCCGATGAGCAGGAAGATGGGCGAGCCGCTGGAGCCGACGGCTGCCAGCGCATTGCTGCCCACAAAGTTGCCCACGATGATGGAATCGGCGGTGTTGTACAGCTGCTGCAGCATGTTGCCCAGGATCAGCGGCACCGAGAAGAGCAGGATGCTCTTCCAGATACTGCCCTCTGTCATCAGCCGTGATCTCTTCTTTTCTTCTAAAATCGTCTGTGCCATAATGCTTCCTTTTTCACGCAAAGCTTCCACTCATATATCAATCGTCATACAGATAAACGATACCTTGTTTCTGCCAAAAAGTCAAGCAAAAGCGTAAAAAGGGGCGTTTTCACCGGTTCCGCCCTATTTCCACCCTCTCGCCGCAGGGTCCAGCATCTCGGCAGCGGAGTAGACCAGAGCGTTGCAGACTGCAGCGGCCACGGTGCTTCCGCCCTTGCGGCCCATGGCCGCGATGGCAGGCACGCCGTGGGCTGCACAGGCGGCAAACAGCGCTTCCTTGCTTTCCACCACATTCACAAAGCCCACCGGCACGGCGATGACCAAGGCAGGCCGCAGCCCGGCCTCGATCTCTTCCGCAATGGTCAGCAGGGCGGTGGGGGCATTGCCCACCGCAAGAATGGCCCCGGGGTGCTCCTGCGCCGCACGGTGCATGGAGGCCACTGCCCGGGTGGTTCCGGTCTCGGCTGCGGTCCGCGCCACCTCGGGGTCCGCCATATAGCAGAGGGCACTGCCGCCCAGCCGGGCAAGGGCAGGCTTGGAAATGCCCGAAAGCGCCATATTGGTGTCGGTGATGATGGGAGTTCCGGCCCGCAGGGCGGCCACACCTGCCGCCACAGCCCCCGGCGTGAAGCGCAGATTTTTCGCATAGTCAAAGTCGGCGGTGGTGTGGATGACCCGCTTGACCACAGCGGCAGTCTCGGGCGGCGGGGTCAGGCCCTGCGCTTCCAGCTCTGCCGTGATGATGGAAAGGCTTGTCCGCTCAATGTCGGCGGGCAGATGATGTTGTGGGATCATTGTGCATTCCTCCGCGGGTTCTCCAACCCCATGGCCGCGTAAACGGCATCCAGATCCAGCGCGCCGCGCACGCCATCGGCCAGCAGGTCAAACTGCTGCTGGCGGTATTGCTCCATCGGGATGAGGGCCGCGCTGTCCGGCGCAATGCCCTTGCGCCGGCAGAGCAGGGCCACCAGTTTCTCGGTAAGCTCCCCGGTATCAAACAGGCCGTGCAGGTAGGTACCAAACACATTGTCCTGCACGCAGCCCTCGGGTGTGCCGTCTGCCAGTGTGCAGAAGGGCACACCCTGCACCTCGGTGCGGCCGGTGTGGATCTGATATCCGGTCAGGGCCGCACCCGCAAAGGGGGCGGCGGTCACGGCGGCAGTGTCCTGGGTGCGGTGCTTCTGGCCGGTAAAGACTGTGCGGGTGGGCAGCAGCCCCAGCCCCCGCACAGTCTGCACCGTACCGCTCTCCGTGCCCTCAGGGTCGGCCAGTGTCTCGCCCAGCATCTGATACCCGCCGCAGACCCCCAGCACCGGCGTGCCGTTGGCCGCCAGCTTCAACAGGGCTGCTTCCAGCCCGGACTGCCGCAGCCAGAGCAGGTCATCCACCGTGTTCTTGGTTCCGGGCAGGATGATGAGATCCGGTGTGCCCAGCTGGCGGGTATTCTGCACATACCGCACGCCCAGCAGCGGGTGCTGCTCCAGCGGCATGAAATCGGTAAAGTTGGAGATGTGCGGCAGGCGGAGGATGGCCGCATCCAGCGGATGGACCGTTTTGCCCGCATTCAGCCGGGTGGAAAGGGAATCCTCGTCCTCAATGTCCACCTTCAGGTAGGGCACGACCCCCAGCACCGGCAGCTGCGTTTTCTCTTCCAGCATAGCAAGGCCGGGGCGCAGGATCTCCACATCGCCGCGGAATTTATTGATGAGCAGCCCCTTGATGCGGGCGCGCTCCTCTGGCTCCAGCAGCGCCACCGTACCGTACAGCTGGGCAAACACACCGCCCCGGTCGATGTCTCCCGCCAGCAGAACGGGGGCATCCACCAACCGGGCAAGGCCCATGTTGACGATATCGTCTGCCTTCAGGTTGATCTCCGCCGGGCTTCCGGCCCCCTCAATGACGATGATGTCCACGGTTTCGGCCAGACTGTTGTAGGCCGAGAGGATCTCCGGGATGAGCGCTCTTTTCATTTTGAAATAGGCGGCGGCGGACATCTGGCCCCGCACCTCACCGTTCACGATGACCTGACTGCCCACGTCACTGCTGGGCTTGAGCAGGATGGGGTTCATCCGCACATCCGGCTCGATGCCTGCGGCCTGCGCCTGCACCACCTGTGCCCGGCCCATTTCCAGCCCATCCCGGGTGACAAAGCTGTTCAGCGCCATGTTCTGGCTCTTGAAGGGAGCCACGCGGTAACCGTCCTGCGCAAAAATGCGGCAGAGGGCGGCGCACAGCAGGCTTTTGCCTGCACCGCTCATGGTTCCCTGCACCATGATGCACTTTGCCTTGCTCATTTCAGCACCTCCGCAAGAAGTTTCAAAAGCTGTTCGTTTTCAGGCCCGGTGCGCACGGCGGTGCGGTACCAGCCGGGGCCCAGCCCGGGGTAGTTCGCACAGCTGCGCAGCACAGCACCCCTTTGCCGCAGGGCTTCTCCCAGCGTCTCCGGGGCCTGAAACAGCAGGTAATTTGCTCTGCCGTCCAGCACCCGCAGGCCCAGCGCCCGCAGCCCGGCCGTCAGGCGGGGCCGCTGTTCGGCAATGAGGGCCCGGACCTTTTCCACATACGCTGTCTCCTCCAGTGCGGCAAGGCCCGCCGCCTGCGCCAGACTGGACACGCCCCAGGGCTGGCCGCAGGCCTGCATCTGTTCCAGCAGTGCTGTGTCGGCACTCAGGGCATAGCCCAGCCGCACGCCCGCCATGCCGTAAAGCTTGGTGAAGGCTTTCAGGATGACCAGATCTCCCTCCCCCAGCAGGCCTTTTGCCGTGTGCAGGGCATGGTCGGGCAGGAAATCGAGGAAGCATTCGTCCACCACCAGCAGGGCGCCGCACGCCGCGCAGCGGTGGAGGATCTGCTCCACCAGCGGCAGGGCCGTCAGCTGGCCGGTTGGGTTGTTGGGCTGGCAGAGGAATACAACGTCCACCCCCGGGCGGATGGCCGCACAGAACGCATCCGTGACCGCAAAGTCCTCCTGCTCCCGCAAAAAGAAGCGTTCTACCGTGCAGCCGACACTTTCCAAAGCAGTGGCATACTCCGCAAAGGTGGGTGCGGTGACCAGCGCCCGGCGGGGCTTTTGGGCCCAGACCAGCCGGAAGATGAGGTCGGCTGCCCCATTGCCGCAGAGGATCTGCTCTGCCGGCACGCCCTCATGGAGCGCCAGCCTTGCCCGCAGCTCCCGGCACAGGGGATCGGGGTAGCGGTCCGCCGTGGGCAATGCCGCCGTGATGGCCCGGGCCACCCCTTCCGGCAGGCCCAGCGGGCTGACGTTGGCCGAAAAATCCAGCGCGTCCCGCCCGAACTCGGCCCGGTAACCGGCCCAATCGCCGCCATGTACTAGTTGCATCTTCGTTCTCCTTTTCCCGGATGGTTATGGATATCAGTTCCTGGTTCCCCCTTTGGGGGAGCTGTCATGCAAAGCATGACTGAGAGGGCGAGGTCGTTACAAAATAGCCCGTATTGCCACGCCCCACGCCAGTGCAAGGGCGCTTGCCACGTACATCATCCGGTTGGCACGCAGGATATCCTCCGGTTCAATGGGACGCAGCGGATCGCCGATGGTGGGCTTGGCGTAGTATTCGCCAAAGTAATAGGCGGGCCCGGCCAGCTGCACCCCCAGCGCACCGGCGCAGGCGCTCTCGGTCTGGGCGCTGTTGGGGCTGGCATGGTTGCGGCGGTCCCGCCGCCAGATCTTCCACGCCCCTTTTGCGTCATTGTGCGTAAAGGCCGCAGCAGCCACCCACAGCAGGGCGGCAAGGCGGCTGGGAAGGTAATTTGCCGCATCGTCCAGTTTGGCCGGGATGCGGCCAAAGTAGAGGTATTTTTCGTTTTTGTAGCCCAGCATACTGTCCATCGTGTTGATGGCCTTGTAGGTCAGGGCCAGCGGTGCCCCGCCGATGATCATATAGAGCAGGGGCGCGATCACGCCGTCGCTGGCGTTTTCGGCCACCGTTTCCACAGCGGCTCTGGTCACCCCCTCCAGTGTCAGATCCTGGGTGTCCCGCCCCACGATGCGGCTGACCGCCCTGCGGGCAGCAGGCAGGTCAGGCTTGACCAGCTCCCGGTAAACATTGGTGCTCTCCTGCGCCAGCCCCTTTGCGGCCAGTGCCTGCCCGCACCAGAACATCTGGACGGCCAGCCCCAGCCACGGGCTGATGCGGGCAGCTCCCAGGCAGACCAGGCTCGTCAGCAGAAAGGTGCCCACCGGCAGGCAGAAGGCCACAATGGCCCCGCCCAGCAGTTCCCCCTGAGGCGTTTTGGGCAGACGGGCCCGCAGGCGCTTTTCCAGCGCCGAGATGGCCTTGCCCATGTACACCACCGGGTGGGGCAGCCAGGCCGGGTCGCCGAAGAGGCAGTCCAGCACAAAACCGCCGAGTACTGCGTATTCGATCATCGGGCATCCTCCTTTGTGTACTGCACAGTCTTCAGCAGGTGCAGCACCCGCTGCTCCGCCCAATCTCCTGCATCCAGAACGTAGCCGCCCGCGTTGGGGGCGCACCAATGGTAATAATCCGCATGGGGCAGAGCGTAGCGCTCCATGGCAGCCATCTGGGTGCCGCCGTGGGCCAGAATGACCAGTGTCTCTTCCCCATCGGCAAGGGCCCTGTCTACCAGTGCGGCAAAGGCCCTGCACACCCGCTCCGAAAAAACAGCCTTGGTCTCGCCGTCCGGGCAGGGGCTTTCGCAGTTGGCGTTCACCCAGGCCAGATAATCCGGGTCGTGCTCCATCTCAATGAAATTGCGGCCCTCAAAGCTGCCGAAGCACATCTCCTGCAGGTCTTTCACCTCCACGAGCCTTGCACCCGGGAAGAGCACCTCCGCGGTCTGCCGGGTGCGGCAGAGCGGGGTGATATAGACCGTTTCCGGCCGGAGGTCAGCCTGCCGCAGCTGGGCGCGGCCCGCAGGGCACAGGGGGATATCCCGCTGGCCCTGATAGCGCTTTTCGGCGTTGTAGGCCGTCAGGCCGTGGCGCAGAAGATAGATCAGCATGGGGGCAGTTCTCCTTTCAATACTGTGGGGATGCCGCAGAACATCTGCACCACGCACCCGGCCCGGGCCGCCAGCAGGCAGGCCAGCCGCCCGGCGGCTTCCCGTGCGGCCCGCTCCCCTGCGTCCATGGGTACCACGCCGCCGCCCACCTCGGTAGCCATCACGATATCATAAGCGGAGAGTTCCTCCGCAAGCTTTTCCAGATCCTCAGCCTCTGCGGCCAGGGCCTGCACCTCCGCAATGCGGGTGCCGGGCAGGCGCTGGGCAAAGGTGCGCTTGCCGCTGTACAGCGGCCCGGTGATAAAGATCATAACAGTCCTCCCCACTGGCAGGCACACAGCGCCGCCAGCATCCACAGCTCGGCTTTCTGCAAAAACCACCCGGCCAGATCGCCGGTGATGCCGCCAAACTGCTTGTCCGAAACAACATGATAGCGTGCAAACACCAGCAATGCCGCCAGCACCAGCGCCCAGCCGCCCAGTGCCAGCAGGGCGGCGCTGAGCAGAGCGGCCAGCACCATCAGCACCCGGCGGACAGTAGTTCGATCCGCCGCCGTGGCAAAGGTGTGGGCAAGGCCGGTGTTCTTTGCCATCGGGAACGATGCCACGGCCAGGCCCGAAAGGGCCCGTTCCAGCACAAGGGCCAGTGTCCAGCACAGGCCCACCCGGGGCGTGAAGTCCACGCAGGCGCAAAGGGCAAGGTAGGCCGCAAAATAACTGCACAGCCGGATCACCGCAAAGGCACCGCAGTGGGGGTCTTTGAGGATCTCCAGCTTCTTTTCCCGGTCGCCATAGCTGGAAAGGGCATCGCAGGTGTCGGCATAGCCATCCAGATGGATGCCGCCCGTGACCCAGACCGGGATCAGGCAGAACCCCGCCGCTTTTGCAGGCATCGGCAGGGGCAGAGCGCCGCACAGGCACCACAGCCCGCCAATGACCACCCCGATGAGCGGGAAGGCACACATGGCATACCGCATGTTTTTCTGGTTCCACGCGAACTGCGGCACCGGCAGGGCCGAAAACATGGCAAAGGCCACTGCAATGGTCTGCAATCCAATCATTTTTCCACTCCTTTATAATAGACTGGGATGCCGCACACCACCCGCACCACATGGTCGGCCCGGGCGGCAAGGGCATTGTTCACCTGCGCCAGCGCTTTCAGGTAGCGCCCGGTGTCGCCTGCATAGTCTGCACCGCCGCTGAACACCTCGTTGGAGACCACGATGAGGTGCGCGCATTGTCCGGCCAATTGGTCCAGTCCTTCCAAAATGGCCGAAGCGGCATTTTCTCCCGCCCCGGCGGGGTCGTAGAGCTCGTTGGCAGTCAGGTTGCCCAGATCCTCCAACAGCGCAGTTCCCCGGGCAGGCAGATGGATGTTCTCCAGATGCAGGGGGCACTCCACGGTCTCAAACTGCTTTGCCGCCCGCATCCTCCGGTGCTTTTCCACCCGGGCGGCACACTCGGCATCCCACACCTGCATGGTGGCGATGTAATAGCGCGGAAGCGCGGTTTTCAGCACCAGGTTCTCGGCATACCCGCTCTTGCCGCTGGCGGCACCACCCAATACCAGCGTCAGCATTGGGGGGTGTACGGCGTGATGCCGCCCTCCGTGAAGGAATAGCAATCGCGGTAAACGGCCAGTGCCATATCCCACAGTGGGATGCTTGCCACCGCTCCGGTGCCCTCGCCGAGATGGAGCCCGGCGGTGAGCAGGGGCGCTTTGCCCAGCGCTTCCAGCACCAGCCTTGCTGCCGGTTCGGTGGAGCAGTGGCTGGCAAACACGGCCTTTTCCGCAGCGGGGCAGAGCCGCACCGCGCACAGAGCCGCCACCCCGCTGATGAAGCCATCCATCAGCACGGGCAGGCCTTCCAGCGCACCGCCCAGAAAAACACCGCACAGCCCGGCGATGTCGAACCCGCCCAGCTTGGAAAGCACGTCCAGAGGGTCAGCGGCATCGGGCCGATTCCGCGCAATGCCCCGCCGGATGGCATCCAGCTTGCGGGCAAGCCCCGCGTCGGAAAGGCCCGCGCCCCGGCCTGTCATCCGCTCCACGGGCTGACCCAGCAGAACAGCGGCCACGGCGCTGGAGGTGGTGGTGTTGCCAATGCCCATCTCCCCCGTGGCCAGCAGCTGCACCCCCGCCGCCTTCTGCGCCCGGACAAGCCCGATGCCCGCCGCAATGGCATCCACCGCCTGCTGGCGGGTCATGGCAGGGCCGGTGGTGAAATCCGCCGTCCCGGCGGCAATGCGGCAGTTCTGCACCCCAGGCACCGGCTCCCCGGCCATGCCAAGGTCCACAGGAACCACTTCGCAGCGGGCCGTTTTTGCCATCTGGCAGACACTGGTGCGCCGGGCGGCAAGGTTCTCGGCCACGGCCCGGGTCACGCTCTGGTCCGTCTGGCTCACGCCCTGCGCCACCACGCCGTTGTCGGCGCAGAGCACCAGCACGGCCCGGCGGGAAAACGCCAGCTCTGCCGTACCGGTCAGGGCGGCGGCATCCTCCAGCATGGTCTCCAGCCTGCCCAGCCCGCCCAGCGGCTTGGCCAGGCTGGCCCAGTGAGCATGGGCGGCGGTGCGTGCGGTCTCGTCCGGCCGGGTGATTCTGGAAAGAAGCTGTTTCAGTTCAAGCTCTGTCATTGGTCCTGTTCCTCTTGATGATAGTGTGCGGCGGCATCCACGAACCGCCGGGGCAGGGCCGTGCCCGCCCAATACAAATGCGGGAAGCCCGCATAGAAATGCTCATTTGCAAAGCCGCAGTCCCATTGTTTCCCGCTGGGCTTTGCGGCGGTAAAGCCGGTGCCGTTGTCTGTGGAATCCCAGTGGTGGAACTCGTGCACCGGCAGACGCTCCCCGGCGCGGAACAGCATACTGTCGGCGTGGGCAGTCAATGCCGCGTATCCAAACCGCACCAGCCGCCCCACCCGGAAGCCCTGCCCCGGCAGAACGCCTGCCATGGGCCAGCGTTCCCCGTTGGCATCCTCCAGGCTCTGGCCCAGATAGAGAAAGCCCCCGCACTCGGCCACCGTGGGCAGGCCGCGCTCCACAGCCCGGCGCACAGAGGCCAGCATGGAGCGGTTCGCGCTCAACTGCCCGGCATACAGCTCCGGGTAGCCGCCGGGCAGATAGAGCCCGCCGATCTGCTCCGGCAGGGCGGAGTCCTGCAGGGGGCTGAACCAGCAGAGCTTCGCCCCCGCCCGCTCCAGTGCTTCCAGCGTTTCGGCGTAGGTGAAGCAAAACGCCGCATCCCTTGCAACGGCAATGGGAACGCGGGGGCGCTGTTCCTCTGCCCCCTGGGGCGGCAGCTCTCCCGCAAGGGGGAGCCTATCGGTGTGCACCAAAGGCGCTGCGCCTTCGGTCAGGATAGACAGCTTTTCCCAATCCATCACCAGCGCATCGGCCATCCGGCTGATCTTCTGCTGCAGGTCCGCGATCTCCCCGGCAGTTTTCAACCCTAAGTGGCGGCTCTCAAGGGCGGCATCCGGCAGGTGGGGCAGATAGCCCAGCACCGGCAGGCCGGTCTCCCGTTCCAGCATGGGAGCCAGCAGAGCATATAAATGGGGGGCGCAGTCATTGAGCAGGATGCCCGCCAGATGGCTGGGGGTGCGGAACTGCTTCAGCCCGTTGATCTGGGCCGCCAGTGTCAGGCTGGCCCCTCTGGGCTGGACCACCAGCAGCACCGGCAGGCCCAGCGTATCGGCCAGATGCCAGGCGCTGGCGGTATCACTCACGCCGCCCAGTCCATCGTAAAAGCCCATGGAACCCTCGCACACAGCCGCCCCATGCCCGGCGGCGGCCTGCGCATAGAGCACGCTCACCGTCTCCGGCGCAGAGAAAAACAGGTCGAGGTTGTGGCTCTCCACCCCCAGCACGGCCCGGTGAAACATGGGGTCGATATAGTCCGGCCCGCTCTTGAAGGAGCAGGGGTCCTGCCCCCGCCGCTTGAGCGCCGCCAGCAGAGCGCAGGTCAGTGTGGTTTTGCCGCTGCCGGAACAGGGCGCGGCCACAAGAAATTGGATCATTTGCGTTCTCCTGTGATAAGGAAGATGGGGTTATTGGCCATCAGCAGGTGGAGCCTGCCCGCAGGCCGGGTGCGGCTGACCGCGACCTGCGTCACCTCCGCAGCAAGGCCGTGGGCAGTCAGTGCGGCCACGGCGGCACTCAGCGTTTCCAGCGCGATGGCAGAGATGCAGATGCGGGCGTTCGGATTCCGGGCAAGCACCGTGTCCACCACAGCCTCCATCCCCCCCTTGGTCCCGCCGATGAACACGGCATCCGGGGCGGGCAGGTCAGCCAGCGCAGCGGGGGCGCGGCCCTCCACCAGTGTCAGATTGCAGGCGTGGAACGTTTCCCGGTTCTGCCGGATGAGCCCGCAGGCCTCCGGGTCACACTCCACGGCATACACATGCCCCCGGGGTGCAGCCAGTGCCAGTTCTACGCTCATGCTGCCGGTGCCCGCCCCCACATCCCACAGGGTATCGCCGGGCTGCACGGCCAGCTTGGCCAGCGCCGCCGCCCGCACCTCCTGCTTGGTCATGGGCACCTCTCCCCTGTGGAAGGCTTCATCCGGGAAGCCGGGCACCCGCCGGGGCGGCTGAGGAAGATGCTCCACAAGCAGAACGCTCAGGCTTGCAAACTGCTTTTGCGCAAACTCCTGCGCCGTGCCGAACAGGATCTTCTCCTCTGCCCGGCCCAGCTCTTCCCCCACCAGCACATGGGCATCGCCCAGCCCGGCAGCAGCCAATCGGCCGCAGAGGGAGGCGGGCGTTTCGGCCCCGCCGGTCAGGAAAAAGACGGGCTTTCCCCCGGCTGTCAGGCACTCGGCCACCGGGTCGCAGGCACAGCCGTGGGCCGAAACCAGCTTCCACTCCTGCCAGGAGCGGCCCACCGCAGCGGCCAGCAGCTGAACGCTGGAAAGCCCCGGCAGCACCCGGCAGGAGATGCCAAAGGCCCGCAGCATCGGCAGCAGCTGGGCCGCACCGGAGTAAAACCCGGTGTCGCCGCTGTACACAAGGGCAGCATCCACCTCCGGGTCAGCCGCCAGCGCGGCAAGGACATCCTCAGGCTGATACAGGGCCTTCCGGTGTTCCGTGCAGCCCTGCGGCAGCTGTTCCAGCAGGCGCTTTGCCCCCAGGATCAGTCCTGCGTTCTGCAGGGCGGCAAGGCCCTGCGCGGTCAGGCTTTCCGGCGTGCCCGCCCCCATCCCGATGAGTGTGATCATTGCAGCATCTCCTTACAATGTGTCAGGATCTGTTCCGCCGTTTCGCCCTGCTCGGCCGGGCGGCGGATGACGATGAGCTGTGCCCCGGTGTCCTGCGCTGCCCGGGCTTTTTCTTCAAAGCCGCCCGCCGCGCCGCCGTCTTTGGTAACGAGAAAGCGGATGGCAAACTGCTCCATCAGTGCCCGGTTCAGCGCATAGGAGAACGGCCCCTGCATGGCGATGATGTTCTTATGGGGGATATCTGCCCCCTCGCAGGCGGCAATGCCCTCCCGGGTGGGCAGGACACGGGGAAAGAGCCGTGCCGGTTCCAGCACAGCAAAGGCAGAAAGCTCCTTGGCCCCGGTGGCAAGCAGGACATTCCCCTGCGTCCGGGCCAGAAATCCCGCCGCATGGGCCGCAGAGGCAAACACCATGCTCCCGGCGGGCAGCGGGCTTTCGGGCCGGAGCAGGCGGCGGTACTCCGTGCCCGCTGTTTTGCAGGCTGCCCGGATGTTCCGGGTGGCCTCCACCGCATAGGGATGGGTCGCGTCCACGCAGAGGTCAGCCCCCTGCAGCAGGGCGGTCATCTCCTCCGGGGTCAGCCGCCCGCAGTGGACGGTGATGCCGGACCTTTCGCCCTGTTCCTCGGCCCCCAGCGGGGTGGCCACGCTGACCAGTACCTCGGCCCCCAGTGCGGCCAGCTGCTTCGAAAACACACGGCCCTCGGTGGTGCCGCTGAATACCACGACCCTCATGCGCGGTACCCCCGCGGCGTGACCATCCGCCCGCTCCGCTGGCGGGTCTGGGCGTTGCCGACAAACACGGTGGTGAACATATCCACCGGGGTGGTTTCCAGCGCAGCCAGCGTCAGAACGCGGCTTTCCTGCCCCTCCCGGCCAATGTTCCGCACGATGCCGCAGACCGTTCCGGGTGCTTTGCCGTTTGCCAGCAGGATGCGCACCGCCCGCGCCAGATAGTCCGGCCGCCCCTTGGAAGAGGGGTTGTACAGCGCGATGCAGAAATCCCCCATGGCTGCTGCCGCCAGCCGCCGCTCAATGACCTCCCACGGCGTGAGCCGGTCAGAGAGGGAGAGCACACAGAAATCGTGAGCCAGCGGGGCACCCAGCACCGCACCGCCGCTCAGGGCGGCGGTCAGGCCGGGCACCACCTCCACCGTCACGTCCGGGAAGTGCTCGGCCAGCTCCAGCAGAGGGCTTGCCATGCCGTAGACCCCGGCATCTCCCGAGCAGACCAACGCCACCACCCTGCCGCTCCGGGCCGTTTCCAGCGCCCAGCGGCAGCGATCGATCTCCTTGGTCATGCCGGTGGAATAATAGAGCTTGTCCGGGAAGTAGGGGCGCACCAGATCCAGATAGACCGTATAGCCGCACAGCACCTCGGCTTGCGTTAAGGCGCTCTGCGCCTGTGCGGTCAGGAACCGGGGATCCCCGGGCCCAAGTCCGACAACAAAAACAACATTAGGCATCCTGCCACCTCCAATCCGGGGCAAAGGGACGAAGCGCCAGCGCAAAGGTCACGCCGTTGCCCGCCTGTTTGGGAAGAATGATCGTGCCGCCTGCCGCCAGCACCGCCGCCCGCTCGCAGACATTGTCCACACCGGTCACGCTCCGGACAAAGGCCGAAGGTGTGAACTGCCCGGGGGCGTTCTGCAGCTGTGCGGCAGAATAGAACTGCACCGGCCAGCCGTGGGCTCTGCAAAATTCCAGCAGGCCCGGCTCATGGGCTTTCAGGTCGATGCTGGCCGCCGCCGTGATGCACACTGCCGCAAGGCCGTGGGCCGCGCAGAACTGTGCAAAGGCCGCTTCCAGCTGTGCAGCGCTGGTCCCCCGCCTGCACCCGATGCCCAGCACACCGATCTTCGGGATCAGGTGCAGCGCATCGCCCGCCGGGAAAAGGGTCAGGGCAAAGTCGGCGCGCTCTGCCTCCCCCGCCGGGACCACCCCGGCAGGGGCCTGCCCGGCAATGGGGAATTCCGAGCGGTACCGCACCGGCCCGCCCGCCAGCAGCCTGCTGCTGACGCGCTTGATGCGCTCCGGCTCCAGCACGGCGCAGTTCTGGTGCCTGGCCCACGCATCCACGGCAAACACCCCGTTGGCATCGGTGGCCGTGGTAATGACCGGCACCGCACCGCAGACCGCCGCCAGCGCCCGGGCCAGATCGTTGGCCCCGCCCAGATGGCCCGAAAGGATCGGCACCGCAAAATGACCGCACTCGTCCAGCACCACCACGGCAGGGTCCACCGCCTTGCTCCGGCAGTGGGGCGCAATGGCCCGCACCGCTATGCCCACAGCCCCCACAAAGATCAGGGCATCCGCATGGGCAAACTGCTCCGCGGTCCAATCGGCAAGGCCGGGCCCACCATGGCCGCAGCGGGCCACGGTGCCGGGCAGGGCACTGGCCAGCTTTTGGGCCAGCGCCAGTCCTTTTTCCGTAAAGGCGAGATAGGCGCGGGTCACTGGTCTGCCCCCTTGCGGAACTCCGTCGTAAAGGTTGGGTCGTAGAGCTTGCTCCGCTCATACCGGGTGCCCAGAAAATCCCCCACCACGATGAGTGCTGTTTTGGTGATGCCGTTGGCGCGGGTGCTCCCGGCCAGCGTGCCCACGGTGCAGCGCACCACCTTCTGCTCCGGCCAGCTGGCCTTGTAGACCACGGCGGCAGGGGTCTCCGACGTGTAGGCTCCGCCTGCCAGCAGGGCCTGCTGCACCTTGTCGATGAGGCCGATGGAGAGGAAGATCACCATGGTCGCCCCATGGGCGGCAAGGCTGGCCAGCTGCTCCTTTTCCGGCACCGGGGTGCGCCCCTCCATCCGGGTGATGATCACGGTCTGGCTGACGGTAGGCAGGGTGTACTCGGCGTTCAGCGCCGCCGCCGCCCCGCAAAAGCTGGACACGCCGGGGGTATCATCATAGGGGATGCCATCCACATCCAGTGCGTCCATCTGCTCCCGGATGGCCCCATACAGGCAGGGGTCGCCGGTGTGGAGCCGCACGGTGGTCCCGCCTGCGGCTTCCACCCGGCGCATCACGTCCAGCACCTGTTCCAGCGTCATCTCGGCGCTGTTGTAAACGGCGCACTCCGGCTTCGCCAGCCCCAGCAGGGCCGGGTTGACCAGACTGCCCGCATAAATGATGCAGTCGGCTTCCTGCAGCAGGGCCGCGCCCCGCCGGGTGATGAGATCGGGTGCGCCGGGGCCTGCGCCCACAAAATGTACCATCTCAATGCTCCTTCCATTCGTTCAGCAGTTGTGCGGCAGTGTCGGTGGCTCCCAGCGGGCCGTGCTGGTTGGAAAACAGCACCGCCCCCACCCGGAACGCCCCGCAGGCCCGCCGGTCAAGGTGGAGCTGGACCGCCCGCAGCAGGCTTTCCAGCACCGGAGCCCGCAGGCCGGCGCTGTCCAGGAGTTCCAGACAGGCATCGGTGGTGGCAGCGTTCATCAGGGCGGCGCAGACTTCCCGGGAAGCGCCGCAGAGCGCCGCATGGGTGCAGAACAGCTCGGTGCGGCAGTCAGCAGTGTGGGAATGGGTGTTCATAATACCGCCCGCCACCTTGACCAGCTTGCCCACATGGCCCACCAGAAGCACCTCTTCAAAGCGGGCCGCAGCAGCCATATCCAGCGTGTCTCCAATAAAGTTCGAGGTTTTCACCACCGGAACAGCGTGAAACTCCGGGTATGTTTCGTGCAGATAGTCCAGCCCGTAATTGCCGGGGGCCAGGATGAGCCGCCTGGGGCTGCCCGCCCGGAGAGCGGCCTGATTCATTTCCAGCTGGATGGTATCCAGGATCGCCTGCTGGCTCATAGGCTCCACAATGCCGCTGGTTCCCAGCACCGAAAGCCCGCCCTCGACCCCGATGTGGGGGTTGAAGGTGCGCTTTGCCACCTCTTCCCCGCCCTCGATGGAGATGGTCACGGCAAAGCCGCCGGTGTAGCAGGCGCTCTCGGCTTCCCTTTGCAGGGCCTCGGCGATCATCTGCCGGGGCACACGGTTGATGGCGGCTTCCCCCACCGGCTGATCCAGCCCGGCCTTGGTCACCCGGCCCACGCCCTTGCCGCCGGAGATGCGGATCTCAGTGGTATCGGGCAGCAATTCTACGGCGGCGATCACAGGCAGGCCGGTGGTCACATCCACATCATCCCCGCCGTCCTTCTCAATGGCGCATTCGGCACCAGCTCCGACGTGGCGGCAGTACAGCGGGGCCACCTCCACCACGATGCCCTTCGGCGTGCGCAGGGCAACGCTCTCCGGGGCATGGCCGGTGAGCAGGAGCCGCGCGGCCCCCGCCGCACCCAGCGCCGCGCAGGTGCCGGTGGTGTACCCGCAGCGGAGCAGCTTCTGCCCACTGCGGACGTAATGTTCAAACTTTGGCCCGGCAGGCTTTTCCGGGCCGAACACGGCCTCGTACTGCTCTTTGGTCAGGCTGTACAGCGCCCGGATGTTCTCCGGGGCAAAGGCCTCCTTTGGGGTCAGCACCCCCGAAACGCTGTGCGGGAACACGCAGACCACCGCATCCGCGATCTTCTGCGCCATGTCCAGCTCGTGCAGGCTGACGATCACGGCCAGCCCCTGCTCATGGGCCAGTTTCTGCAGGATGGTCAGCAGCTCGATCTTTCCCTTGACATCCAGAAAAGAGGTCGGCTCGTCCAGCAGCAGAACTCCGGGCTGCTGGCAGATGGCGCGGGCCAGCAGAACGCGCTGGCGCTGGCCGTCACTGATGCAGTTGAAATCCCGGCCCGCCAGAGGGGAAGCCCCCACCAGTTCCAGCGCGTCCCGCACGGCCTGCCGGTCGGTATCGGACAGGATGCCCAGCCGCCCGGTATAGGGGATGCGCCCAGCGGCGGCAAACTCAAAGCAGGAAGTCAGCTCGGTGCGGCGGGTATGGGGCAGCATCAGGGCCAGCTTCCGGGCCCGGGCCGGGCCGGTGTAATCGGTCAGGCCGCGGCCATCCAGCAGGACAGCCCCGCCCAGGGGGGCCAGCTGGCCCGCCAGCGTTTTGAGCAGAGTGGATTTTCCCGCGCCGTTGGGCCCGATGAGGGCCAGGATCTGCCCCGGCACTGCCCCCAGCGTGATGCCGGAAGCAAGGGGCGCACTGCCATAGCCGATGGCCAGTTCTTTCGTTTCACAGCGGTATTTCATCGCGCACCCTCCTGACCCCGGCGCACCAGCAGCCAGATGACCACCGGTGCACCAAACACTGCCGTTACGGCGCTGATCGAAAGCTCAGTGGGGGCAAACATGCTGCGGGCGATGAGGTCGCACAGCAGGCAGAAAGCCGCCCCGCCCAGGCAGCACCCGGGCAGCACCACCAGCGGCCTTGCGCTGCCGAACAGCTGCTTGACCAGATGGGGCACCGCGATGCCCACAAAGGAGATGGGCCCCGCAAAGGCCGTGACACAGGCGGCCAGCAGGCTGGAAAGCAGCACCAGCAGCCGGGAAAAGGCTTTGACATTGATGCCCACGCTCCGGGCGTAGGCCTCCCCCATCTGGTAGGCAGCCATGGGCTTGGAAAGGCAGAACGCCGCCGCCAGAGCGGGCAGCACCACCAGCGCCGCCGCCCGCACATTGCCCCAGGTCATGCCGGAAAAGCTGCCCTGAGACCAGTTATGGAGGTTGACGATGTTGCTGTCCTGGGCAAAGGCCACCACAAACTCCGTGACGGCCGAGCAGATGTAGCCGATCATCACACCGCAGATGACAAGGATGCTCATCCGCCGCACCCGCCGGGAGACCGCCAGCACAAAGGCCATGGAGGCCATGGCCCCCGCAAAGGCGGCTGTGATCAGGGTAAGGGAGCTGGTGAGCAGGCCATGGTTCAGAAAAGCCACCATGACCAGTGCCACGGCCAGCTTGGCCCCGCTGGAAATGCCCATGACAAAGGGCCCTGCAATGGGGTTGGCAAAAAAGGTCTGCAGCAGGTAGCCCGCCGCCGAGAGCGCCGCCCCCAGCAGCACCACCATCACGGCCCGGGGCAGGCGCAGCTGGGTGATGATGCCCACGCTCAGAGCGTCCCGCCCGCGGCCGGTCAGGGCCGCCAACACTGCCCCCGGTGTCAGGGACACACTGCCCCAGAACAGGTTGGCGGCAAACAGCACCGCCAGCAGCAGGGCAAGGATGCCGTAAGAAAGGATCAGGCGCTTTTTGCTGGTCATAGGTTACTCTACTTTCCTCAGAAATTGCAGGTCGGCGGGGTCGTTCTCCGTAAAGACACGGTGCAGGTCGAGCACAAAATCGACCAGCGCTGTGCTCTGCTGGAAAAAGCTCTGGGTGGTGCACCAGACACTGCCGCTCTGCACAGCCTTGAACTCGGCCAGCAGGGGGCATTTTGCCACCAGTTCCTCCGTGGTATGCACCACGCCCTCAATGGTGCTGTTGTAAAGGAGCACATCCACATCCTTTGCACCGGCGTAAAAATCCTCCAGTGGCAGGTTCATGGTGGAAAGGTTGTTGCCGTTGTCGGTCAGGTCCGCAAAAACATAATCACCGCCCGCCATCTCGATCATCTGGGCCACATAGTCGCCGCCCTTGCGCACATTGGCAAGGTTGTTGGCTGTGATGGAGAAAAAGGCACAGCGCTTGCCGGTGGAAGCCTGCCCGGCCAGCGGTGCAAGGCGCTCCACCTGCCGGGCAAACTCCTGTTCCGCCAGCTCCTCTTTCCCCAGCAGGATGCCCCAGAACTTGAGCCATTCCAGCCGGGCCAGCGGGCCGCTCTCATAGCTGGAGCGCTCTACCAGCACCGGGATGCCGAACCGTTCCAGCTGCTCCTTGACCTCCGGGGTGTGGTAGATCATGGTGTTCTCGATGGCAAGGCCGCAGTTGGCCGCAAGGATCTTTTCGTAATCCGGGGCGCTGTACTTGCCCGCATAGGCAATGCGCCCGTCCTCCATGGCGGCTCTGGCCTCATCCAGATACCATCCCTCCGCCTGGGTGCCGGAAAGAGTCACACTGTCCAGCCCATCCAGCGCGAGGAACAGGTCCATCACCGAGGTGGAGACAAGGTAGATGTTCCGGATGGGCTGACGCAGCACCGTCACGCTCTCGGGCAGGCCTTCCACCGCAGCGGCATCCTCCGGGGTCACAAGGAACTGCTCCCCCGATTCGGTCAGGGTCAGCATGGTATAGCCGCCCTCATAGCAGTCTGCAGTAAACTGTGTGGCGTAATCCAGCGGGCAGGCATGGTCAAAGACCAGCTCCTCCGTGCTGGCGGGAGCTGTTTCGGAGGCGGCGCAACCCGACAGGGCCAGTACTGTAACAGGCAGAACGCGCAGGAATTGTTGTCTCGTCAGTTTCATCAGTTCAGCGCAAAGGTCAGCGTATACTCGATCTCATGGGGGGTGCTCATGGCTACGGTATCGGCAGTGACAGCCAGCGGGGTGCCCAGTGCAGAAACAGGGATCTCAAAGGTGGAGTTGCCCTCGGTGTTGGTGGGCAGATACTTCTCGCCGTCCACGATCATGTAATCATAATTGGGGCTGCTCCACAGGATGACAGCGGTCATTTTGCCGTCCGCCACGGTCAGGGCGGCAGGGCTTTCCACAGTGGCACGGCCAGAGCCTCCCTCCAGGGTCACATTCACGCTGTATTCACCGTCCGCAGGGGTCTCGGCAGCTTCCTCAGCCTTGGGCTGTGCATTGCGGATGCTCACGGTGTGGTCATACCACTTGCCCTTGGTCCCGAGGAGTGCCAGCTGGAAGTCCTGGTCCACAGCGGCCACGGGGATATCATAGCCGTAGACTTCCTCCGAGGTGCCATCAGAGTAGGTGACGGTATCGGTGGTAGGCAGCAGCCAGTCTGCCTTGTTGGCCTCGGCATCGGCGGCCATGCCAACATACAGGTTGACGATCTTCTTGGAGGCCAGACTGACGTGGAAGGTCATCTGCCCGTTCTCCACGGTCAGGGTGCCCATGCCATTGCAGGCTTCGTTGGCGTGGAACATGCCGCTGTCGGTGTCGAACTCAGCCGTGTACACGCCGTCCGGCAGGGCGGCTTCGGTGCTTTCAGAAACGGCGGCAGCGCTCACGGCAGAAGCGGCCTCACCGGAAGCGGCAGAGGAAGCAGCGGAAGAAGCCCCGCCGCAGCCGGTGAGAGCGGCGGCCAGCATCAGGGAAGCAACGGACAGGGAAACAAACTGTTTGCAGTGCATAAACAAAATACCTCAAAAATTCAGAATTTGAAATGGGAGTGTTTCTCCTCATGCGGGGAAGCTCTCCATAAAAAATGCCCGAAAAGATCTCTCCCTTCGGGCATTGGAATGCGGAATATTAGCCGTTCAGGGAATCAATGGCGGCTTTGGTGTGCTCAATGTAGCGCTGCTGGATGTCCTCGATCTCACCCAGACCGGCGATCTGGCACTCCACGGACGCGAAGTCACCGGAGGCCTGGAACTGGCTCAGCCAGGAATCGTCATCCGCACCGGCCATATCGTTGTTGGCGTGGTCACCGGCAACGACCATCAGGGGGCGCAGGATGACCTTGGTGTAACCGGCAGCCTTGACAGCCTCGATGACATTCTCGCAGGCGGTCTCCTCGGGCTCACCCTCCACCGTGCCGATGAACACGTTGCTGTAGCCCAGGGTCTTCATGGCGGTCTGCATCTGGCTGTAGCTCACCTTTGCGGTGTGGGAGGTGCCGTGGCCCATAAAGACGAAGGCGACCTTCTCCTCAGCGGCAGCATCCAGGCTGTCGAAACCGGCATCCTTCACAGCGGCAGCGGTAACGGCCTTGGCAACAGCTTCCTTGTCGGCGTTGATGACGGCAGCGTCGGCACCAACCTCGCCCAGCAGGGGCTCAGCAACGGCGACGTGCTCGAACTTGTCCTTGTACTCGTCGATCATCTCCATCATCTCGTCGTACTCTGCACCGTGCATCAGGTGGGTGGGCTGGACGACCAGATTCTTCACGCCGTTGGCCACAGCGCGGTCCAGCGCCTGCTGCATGTTGTCGATCTTCTCGCCGTCGCGGGCCTGAACATGGTTGATGATGATCTGTGCGGTGAAGGCGCGGCGGACAGACCAATCGGGATAAGCGGCCTGCAGCGCATCCTCGATGCCCTTGATATCCTTCACTCGGCTGTCGTTGAAGGAGGTGCCGAAGGAGACCACCAGCAGCTCATTCTCGCCGATGTCGTCCTGATTGCGGCTGTCGTCCTTGGAAGCATCGCCGGTGTCGCGGCCAAAGTAGTCAGGGTCAGCCTCTTCGCCCTCGACCAGCTCCTTCTGGGCATCGGTCAGGGCATCCCATGCGGCCTTGGCAGCCTCACACTGGGCATCGGTGTCATCGGTGCGCTCCTGCACATAGATGGCATCGATCAAGTCTGCAACGTTCTTTGCGGCCAATTCGTCAGCCTCCTCACCGGAAACCTCGCTGCCGGCAGCAGATCCTGCCGTGCTGGAAGCAGTGGTGCTGCTTGCGGCACCGCCGCAGCCGGTCAGTACACCGGCGCAGAGGGCCAGAGCGGTCAGAGCGGCCGCTGCTTTGTGGATGGTGCGTTTTCTCATTTTTGTTCGTTCCTTTCCTGTTTTTGAACATGATTTTTGCTGAACAGAAGGTACAGGAAAGAGTGCCCGGCAAAACAAAAGGGGCCTTTCTGCTTGCGGGATGGCAAAGCAAAAAGGCCCTTTTCAGTTTTTTCAGGCTTTTTGGGTACAACCAATTCCTCGTGATCTGGGGCTTGCGCCCCCGTACCAACAGCGGGCAGGTTTCCTGGCTGAAAGCTCAACATCCACCGCCGCCTTCCCGGAACATACGTTCCAGTGACCGGTGCAGCTGCACCCTGGCGGTAAACTCCCTTATCACAGTGACGAGATCGTGCGGGATTTGCACCCGCTTCCCTTTTAACGTGCCTGCCCCCGGCAAGAGCCGCGGGCGGTACGCACCTGCTGTTTTCTATTCAGTTCGCTGTTCAGTATAACATACTCAACGGAGGAATGCAATCACCACTCCGGGGAAACTTCCGGGCTCACAAGCGGTGTTTTTTCCCCGATCAGGGCCACCGCCACATCGTTGACATTGGTGCCCGTTGCCCCGGTGATGATCAGGCCATCCACTGCTTTCAGGGCGTGGTAGGAATCGTTGTTCTGCAAAGCAGCGTATCCGCTCCAGCCCCCGGCCTCCAGCGCGGCAAGGGTATCCCCATCCACATAGCCGCCGGCGGCATCGGTGGGGCCGTCTGTGCCATCGCTGCCCACAGAGAATACCGCCGCGTTCAGCCCGGCAATGGCAGGCGCAGCCGCAAGGGCCAGCTCCTGATTTCTTCCGCCAAGCCCTTTTCCGGTCAGGTGAACGATGGTCTCGCCGCCTGCGATGTAGGCCAGCTTTTTCCCCTGCCCTGCCTGGGTGCGGACAATGGAGCCAAGAAAGCTGCCTGCTTCCCGTGCTTCGCAGCAGAGTTGGTCGGTCAGGAGAACCGGTTCATATCCCAGATTCCGGCAGGCGCTGGCCGCGGCACGGCAAAGCTCCCGCACGCTGCCGGTGATCCGGGTGGTCACATTGTCCAGCGTTTTGGGCGTTTCCTGCGCCAGCAGGGCCCAGGCCTGTGCTGAGAGTGCCAGATGATACTTTTCGGCAACGGCAAGCGCCTGGGCGCAGGTGGAGGTATCCGGCACCGCCGGGCCGCTGGCGATCATATCCAGCGGGTCCCCCAGAATGTCGCTCAGCACGATGCTGAACACCTGCGCAGGGGCACAGCGCTGCGCGAACCGCCCGCCCTTCACACCGGAAAGCCGCTTGCGGATGGTATTCATCTCCACAATGTCGGCCCCGCTGGCCAGCAGCTGGCTCGTGATGTCCTGCAGCTCTGCCCCGGAAACGAGCGGCTGCTCGAACAGCGCACTGCCGCCGCCGGAAAGCAGGAACAGCACTGTATCCCCGGCGGTCAGCCCATGCACCAGCTCCAGCGCCTTTTGGGTAGCCGCAAAACCGTTTTCATCCGGCACCGGGTGGCCCGCCTCATAGCAGGTCACCCCGGGGATCTCACCTTTCACATGGCCGTACTTGGTCACGACCACGCCGCCGTCCACCAGGCCCAGTGTTTCAACCGCCGCGTGTGCCATCTGCCAGGCCGCCTTGCCCGCCGCCGCCAGAAGCACCCGGCCCTTCCCGGGCCGGAGATCCCGCAGCGCGCGGCGCACCGCCTCATCCGGCAGAACAGCGTTCAGGCTGGAACGAAGGATCACATCCGCATCCCGGCGCAGTGCAGCATTCATAGACTCGCCCTCCTTGCAGCGGTGCCCGCCCCTCCGGGACAGCGCACCGAAAACAGCCGAATAAAAAATCAAGACCGACGATCTCTTTTGAAATCGTCGGTCTTGTTTCAATCCGAGTGGCGAGAATCGAACTCACGGCCTCTTGAACCCCATTCAAGCGCGCTACCAAAACTGCGCTACACCCGGACATCTGATCGAGCTTGTCGCTCACAGCTCAATCAGTATACCCGAAGAATGGTGTTTTGTCAAGCACTATTTTCAAATTTCTTCTTCATTTTCGGCAATGGCCGTTGTGCTGCCCACCGGCTGCGGAAACTCTACCGTAGCCAGCGCCACAGCGAACACGCTCTGCGCACCGGCATCCAGCAGAGCCTGCGCGCAGGCCGAGGCCGTGGCTCCGGTGGTCAGGACATCGTCCACCAGAAGGATGCGCTTTCCCTCCACAGCCTCCGGCCGGGCCACCCGGAAGGCACCCGCCACATTGGCCAGCCGCTCGTCAAGGGAAAGTCCCTCCTGCCGCCGGGTGGAGCGGGCACGGGTCAGCACGTCCGTGACCACCGGAACGCCCACCGCCCGGGCAAGGGGCTGTGCCATCCGCTCCGGCACATTGTAGCCGCGCTTTTTGCTGGAGGCCGGTACCGGAAGGATGCAATCGTAACCCCTGTCAAGGCCCGGTACCGGTTCGGGCAGGGGCTCAGAACCACACATTCTGATCTCGCTGCCAAAGAGCAGGCGGGCCATCTCCACGCCCAGCTCCACAGCTGCCCAGGGCGCGCCCTGATATTTCGCCCGCAGCACCGCGCGGCGGGCAAGGCCGGTGTATCGGTAGGGCGCGGCTGCCCCATCCAGCCGCCCCAGGTAGTGCTCGGAGCCGCGCAGCCGCATGGAGGGTGCACGGCGCAGCTCTGCCAGCCCATCGGCGCAGTCCGGGCAGGCAGACTGGTTTCCCAACACCCGATCACAAAAAGGGCAGCGGCGCGGGTAAAGCACCCAGCGCAGCTGCCGCAGTGTGCGGCTCAGGCCGCTGTAATAAAGCATCAGTCGTTCTTGACCGCAATGATGACGCGGACCTTTTTTCCGGCAGCGCAGCCGAAATTATCGTACCAGCCGGTCAGCTGGTAGCCGTCCGCATCCACCTGAGCCAGCTTGGTGGGGTAATACTGGCCCTTGTACCACAGGTAGACCTGCACATTGTCTGCCATCTCGTAGCGTTCATTGCCCGAGAGCACCGAGGCCGCGCCGACCTTGTCGACCTTCAGGGGCATCAGCTGCATCATGGCCTTGACAGAGCCGGTGGTCTCCTGCCGCACGGCAATGCCGCCCGCCAGCACCGGGTATTTGATGGCCGTGGTATAGCTGGCCGCCGCGCCGTTGACGTAGCAGATATAGGTCGCCCCGCCGCCGATGTAGTTAAAGATCTGCTTGAAGGGGGTGCCCGTGATCTCCGCGATCTGCTGGAAGCCAATGCTCATCAGGGAGCCGGTGTTGCTGGTCAGCTTCTGCCAGGCCGTGCTCAGGATATCGCCCGAAACGATGCCCCACAGGATCTCGCTGGTGGTGGGCACCAGCAGGTTGGACAGGCGGTCTGCCGCCGTGGTACCGGTCACAGTGGTGGTACCCGAGGTAGAGCCGGAGCCGTCGGTGCCGCCCGTGGCCGCTCCGGTGGTGGTGCCTGTCGTGGTCGTGGTGCCGGAGGCGGAGTCTCCCGCCGCAATGCCGGTGACGAGGCTCTTCAGGTCAGAATAATTCATGGCCAGATTTTTCACATCGTCCAGCACGCCGTAGCTCCACAGGTCGCCGGTCACATCGTTCAGGATGAGCCGGTCGATCTGTCCGGCATCGTTGACGGTATAGTAGCGGACATCGAGGTCACTCAGTGTTACCCCCGATAGGCGGCTGGGACGAACCGTCCCAGCCACACCCTCCGAAGTTGTATCCAGAATCTCTACATCGTCGGCCAGGGCGGCTGCGCCCAGAGCAGTGGCGTTGGCATTGATGGTGCCGTTGACACGGCGGTCCTCGATGTGCTCCACGCTCTCGCCCTCCGGGGTGACCTTGATCTCTACCAGCCACCCCTGCGGAAAGTTCAGGCTCTTGTCCACGTTCACAGTGCGGGCAATGCCATCGGTGCACATGACGGAGACCTTCTGCAGAACATCCGCGCCGTTCTCTTCCACCAGACTGCGGGTGGCGGTCTGCACGACACCGTAGAACACGCTGTCGGCTTCCTCGCCGGTCACGATCCCGGCAGCCTCATTGTTCATGCCCAGCAGCAGGGTGACGACCTCGCCCACGCCGCCGCCGTTGAGGGAGGACACCTGAGAGGCCACCGCAGAGGAGCCCAGCGTATAGCTGGTGCCTGCCACCGTTACACTGGTGGGGGCACTGGCACTGGGCGAAACTGCCGTGATGCGGCCAGCGGCCCGGCGGGTATAGACCCACAGCGTCTGTAAACTCTCGCTGTAATAATACACGTCGTATTTGTTCAGTTCCGCAGATTCCGACGCTTTGTCGTTGCGGTAGACCATCTTGGGAACAAAAGGCAGCTGGACCGTATCGCCCGCCACAAAGGGGCCCTTCAGGCTCTTGAGCATGACGCTGGAGGTATCCACCTGACCGTTGGAGACCGTGAAGCCCAGGCTGCTGCCGTAGGCACTGCCGCTGGCAGCGTTGGCTGTCAGGGCGTTGTAGAACAGCAGGGCGCACTCCTCGTAGTTGAGCGCCTCGCCCTGGCTGCGGTCCACCTGATTGCGCAGGCCCAGCTCACTAGCCTTGTTCAGCTGTGCGTTGGGGAAGGAGCCGCTCAGATCGGTCATCTTATAGCCCATCAGCTTGAGGATGGCCGTGACCGCTTCTTCCAGCGTCACGGCGTTGTCGGGCCGGAAAGAGCCGTCGGTGTAGCCGTTCATCCAGCCATTCTGCACCGCAATGCGGACATAGGGGGCATAGGGCGAAGTGCCGGGCAGGTCGGTGAACAGGGTGCCCACCGTGCCCTGAGAGCCCACGCTCTCGCGGTAGGTGGAGTAGGACACCAGCATCCGGGCCAGCGCACCGCGGGTGACCACAGCGTTCAGAGCAGCCTGCTGGCTGCTGTCCATCGCGTTCAGCGTGATGGACAGCTGGACCGCCGTGTTTGCGTTGCCCGCTGCCGATGCCGGCAGTACCAGCATCGACACGGCAATGCTCACCGCCAGCAGAAATGCAAGGATTCGCTTTTTCATGGAAGATCCTCCTTAAAATAGTTTCTAATGTATTCCGGGTTGCGGCTCCCAGCGTCTGCTTCGTGCAAAGCCTTGCACTTGCATCCTGCTGGCCGCGGCCCCAACAACTCCTCCCTTCATCCGCCACTGGCGGCGGTCGTCGTTGTTGCCCCTATTAGGGGAGCTCCGCAAGGCGCTGGCAAAGCCAGACCGAAGCGGTGAGAGGTTTAATCATATCTCAGCGCTTCAATGGGGTTCAGCCTTGCGGCGCGCTTGGCGGGCAGATAGCCGAACAGCACGCCGATGCCCACCGAGATGCCAAAGGCCACCACGATGGAGTTGAACGAGGGACTGACGGTCACATCAATGTCGCTGGAGATCATGGGCAGAATGCGGTTTGCCGCCATGGACACGATATAGCCAAGGACGATGCCCAGCACGCCGCCCAGTGCGGAGGTGGTGGCAGCTTCCACCACGAACTGCGACAGGATCACCCGCTCCTTGGCACCCAGTGCCTTGCGGATGCCGATCTCCCGGGTGCGCTCGGTCACCGACACCAGCATGATGTTCATAATGCCGATGCCGCCCACCAGCAGCGAGATGCTGGCAATGCCGGTAAGGATGATGATGACCATGTTGATCATCTCGTTCATCTCCTCCAGCCACTCGCTGGCGCTGTAGATGTAATAAGCGTTGTCGCTCTTGAGCAGGTCGTACAGGCCGCTTTCCACCACCGCCTTGGCCTCGTTGGCCCGGCTCTCGTCCTTCATGATCGCAACAAAGTTCTTGGCACTGGACTGGTTGGAGAGCCGCATGGCCGTGGTGTAGGGCAGATAGATGCAGTCATCGTCGGAGCCCTGCTGCATGTTCTTGTCCGTCACCTTGGCGTTCAGCACGCCCACGATCCGGAACTTGTAGGCTCCCAGCTTGATGGTCTGGCCCACTGCGTTGCCGCCGTAGGCTGCCCGGTTGAGGTAATCGCCGATGATGCAGACCTGCTTATTGTCCTTGATGTCCATGTACTGCAGGCCGCGCCCCTGGGCGAGGGTATAGTTTTTCATCTCAGTGTAGTGCTCGTCCACACCGTAAACACTGGTGCCGTAGCGGTAGGTCGTGGTTCCCACCTTGGGGGTGTTGTTGCGGAAATCGATCTGGGGCGAGACTGCGGAGATGAGCTCCTTGTTCTTATCCGCGATCTTATACACATCCTCCACCGAGGCGGTGCGGGAGCCGTAGCCCCAGACCTGAATGGACAGGGCATTCGTGCCCAGCGCCGAAAAGCTGTCCCGCATGCTCTGGGTCATGCCGTTGCCCAGACCCACGATGACGATGACCGCCATGACACCGATGATGATGCCCAGCATGGTCAAAAAGGTGCGGAGCTTGTTGCTCCACACATTCTGGAGGGCCTGACGGAAGGTCTCAATGATCATTTGTTCCCCTCCTGTTCTGCCGATTCAAAGTTCAGCGTCGGCTGGACGATGGCTTCCGGCGCGCGGGAGTCGCCATCGTAGACCACCTGACCATCCTCCAGCCGGATGATGCGGTCGGCCTGCACGGCAATGGAGTTGTCATGGGTGATGAGCACCACCGTATGGCCCTGCCCATGCAGGTCCTGCAGCATTCCCAGCACCTCGCGGCCGGTGTGGCTGTCCAGCGCGCCGGTAGGCTCATCAGCCAGAATGATCGCCGGGTTGCGCACCAGCGCCCGCGCGATGGATACGCGCTGCTGCTGGCCGCCCGAAAGCTGGTTGGGCTTGTTTTTCAGCTTATCGCCCAGCCCCACCTGCTCCAGCACCTCGCGGGCCCGGCGGTGGCGCTCGGCGCGTGGGATGCCCGCATAGACCAGCGGCACCTCCACGTTTTCCAGTAAGTTTAATTTGGGCAGAAGATTATACTGCTGGAAGATAAACCCCAGCATCTCGTTGCGGATGGAGGCCAGCTCGTTCCGGCTCATCTTGCCCACATCCCGGCCGTTCAGCCGGTAGGTGCCCGCCGTGGGCACATCCAGACAGCCGATGATGTTCATGCAGGTGGACTTGCCGGAGCCGGACTGGCCCAC
>ERZ837590.174-NODE-174-length-64373-cov-6.645185_pt1 | contig 64373 bp, 54 predicted proteins | sample MGYA00519573_ERZ837590 | MGnify/ENA primary metagenome ERZ837590 (study PRJEB31850, sample SAMEA3708820) | human gut metagenome | biome: human gut; feature: human-associated habitat; material: faeces | place: China | collected 2014 ... | reverse complement strand
GGTAAAACCGCACGTCACGGTACTTTCTTTGAAATGCTTGGTAACTTTTCTTTTGGTGATTACTTCAAGAGAGAAGCCATCCACTGGTCCTGGGAGTTTCTTACAGAGGTTGTAGGACTTGATGCAGACCGTCTCTACCCATCCATTTACCAGGATGATGATGAAGCCTTCGATATCTGGAACAAAGAGGTAGGGATTCCGTCTGAACGTATTTTCCGTTTCGGAAAAGAAGATAATTTCTGGGAGCATGGAGCAGGTCCGTGTGGTCCATGTTCTGAGATCTATTATGACCGCGGAGAGAAATACGGCTGCGGCAAACCCGGATGCACGGTAGGCTGCGACTGCGACCGTTACATGGAAGTATGGAACAACGTTTTCACACAGTTCGAGAACGATGGAAACGGAAATTACACAACCCTGAAACAGAAAAACATCGATACCGGTATGGGACTTGAGCGTCTTGCTGTAGTTGTTCAGGATGTAGATTCTATTTTTGATGTAGATACAATTTGTGCACTTCGTAATCTTGTATGTGAGATCGCACATAAAGAATATGAGAAAAACTATGCAGATGATGTTTCCATCCGTCTGATCACGGACCATATCCGTTCCGCAACATTTATGATCTCCGATGGAATCATGCCCACCAATGAGGGACGTGGATATGTTCTCCGCCGTCTGATCCGCCGTGCAGCACGTCATGGACGTCTTCTCGGTATTGAGGGAACTTTCCTTGCCAAATTAAGTGCACAGGTAATTGAGAGCTCCAAAGCCGGATATCCGGAGCTTGAGGAGAAGAAAGAGTTCATCTTCCGTGTACTCACAAATGAGGAGAATCAGTTCAACAAAACTATCGATCAGGGACTTCGCATCCTTTCCGACATGGAAGAGGATATGAAAAAAGCAGGTGAAAAGACTCTTTCCGGTGATAACGCATTCAAGCTTTATGATACGTACGGATTCCCTCTTGACCTTACAAAAGAGATCCTTGAGGAGAAAGGCTACGGCATTGACGAGGAAGGCTTCCAGAAGGCAATGGAAGAGCAGAGAGTCAAGGCACGTACTGCCCGTGAAGTAACCAACTATATGGGTGCAGACGCAACCGTATACGATGATATCGATGTAAACGTAACAACAGAATTCGTCGGCTACGACCATCTTACCTTTGATTCCAAGGTTACTGTCCTTACCACAGAAACAGAGATCGTAGATTCTCTCACAGAGGGACAGAAGGGTACCGTATTTGTAGAGCAGACTCCTTTCTATGCAACAATGGGTGGACAGGAAGGTGATACCGGTGTGATCGAGACTGCAAACGGTAAATTTGTTGTTGAGGACACCATCAAACTCCGCGGTGGCAAATTCGGTCACGTAGGACATATGGAATCCGGTATGATTTCCTCAGGTGAGACAGTATCCCTGAAGGTAAACGAAGAAGCAAGAAAAGATACCGAGAAAAACCACAGTGCAACACATCTTCTTCAGAAAGCACTGAAAACCGTTCTTGGTTCCCACGTAGAGCAGAAGGGTTCTCTGGTAACTCCGGACAGACTTCGTTTTGACTTTGCTCATTTTCAGGCTATGACAGCAGAAGAACTCCAGGCAACAGAAGAGCTTGTAAACAAAGAGATCCAGGCAGGTCTTGATGTTCATACAGATGTCATGGATGTGGAAGAAGCCAAGAAATCCGGAGCAATGGCTCTCTTTGGTGAGAAATATGACCAGAAGGTACGTGTAGTATCCATGGGAGACTTTTCCAAAGAGCTCTGTGGTGGTACTCATGTAAAGAATACAAGCTCCATCATGCCCTTTAAGATCGTGTCCGAATCCGGTATCGCAGCTGGTGTACGCCGTATTGAGGCACTTACCGGCAAAGCAGTTATCGAATACTACAGAAAGCAGGAAGAGCTTCTCCATGAGGCTGCAAAAGCATTAAAGGCCAATACAGCCGAGGTTGTAGAAAAGATCAGTCACCTGCAGGCTGAGGTAAAGGCTCTTCAGAGCGAAAATGAATCCCTCAAGAGCAAAGCTGCCCAGAGTGCACTTGGCGATGTCATGGATAAAGTCGTTGAAGTAAACGGCGTAAAACTCCTTGCAGCCAAAGTTGAGGGCGTTGACATGAACGGTCTCAGAGACCTGGGTGATAAACTGAAAGAGCAGCTTGGCGAAGGTGTTGTCCTTCTTGCAGCAGTAAACGACGGCAAGGTTAATCTTCTTGCAATGGCAACGGATGCAGCTCAGAAAGCAGGCGCTCATGCAGGAAACCTGATCAAAGCAGTGGCAGCGATCGTTGGCGGTGGCGGCGGCGGACGTCCGAACATGGCACAGGCCGGCGGAAAGAATCCGGAAAAGGCTCAGGAGGCTATGGACGCAGCAGCAGGAATCCTTGAAAAACAGCTCACAAAATAACAAAGTTGTGCGTGATTTACAGTTTTGACATTTTTTTCATAAAAATCGAAAAAGATGTTGACGAAAGCACTTGTTATGCTATATAATAACACTCGTGCAAGAAAAATACCCAGACAGTTGTATTTTAGCACAATCTACAACTGGAGGGAGGTTAGGTGTGAGTCTATGTCAAACGTTATCGTAAAAGAGAACGAGACTTTAGATAGCGCTCTTCGCAGATTCAAGAGAAGCTGTGCTAAGGCGGGAATCCAGCAGGAAATCCGTAAGAGAGAGCATTACGAGAAGCCAAGCGTTCGTCGTAAGAAAAAATCTGAAGCCGCAAGAAAACGTAAATATAATTAATTGTGCGCAAAAATCCCTGGCTGTATGGTCAGGGATTTTTAATTAAATAGAAACAGGAACGTTTGACGAAGGAAAGAAATATGAATTTGTGTATTAAACTGATTATCAAACCATTGCGATCGCTCCTTAAATTATTATTTAATCGAATTTTTTATGTAGCTCTGGCTCTTGTTGTGCAGCTGGCATGGCTGCTGATCGCCCTTTTCCGGCTTATGGAATACTCCAGATGGGTGACGATCGGAATGCAGGCCATAGGTTTTCTGGTTGTTCTGTGGATCGTAAATAAAAAGATCAATCCTTCCTATAAGCTCGCCTGGACGATGCTGATCCTTATTTTTCCGGTATTTGGTGTTTCCCTGTACCTTCTTTTCGGTAAATCAAGGATCGGTACTGTGATGGAACAGCATTATCAGAATCTTATTGATGAAACTGCAGAATACCTGGAAGGCTCAGAGCTCACAAGAAAACGTTTAAACGAAGACGACCGTTCCATGAGGATCCAGTCGGATTATATCTGGCAATATTCCAGATATCCTGTTCACGAGAATACCACAGCAGAGTATTTCCAGGTAGGAGATGATATGTTTCCGGTTCTGGTGCATGAACTGGAGCAGGCAAAGCATTTTATTTTTATCGAATATTTCATCATAAATGACGGGGTAATGTGGCAGACGATCCTTAATATCCTTGAGAAAAAGGCTAAAGAAGGAGTGGATGTCCGACTGATCTATGACGGCTTCGGCTGCCTTACCACATTGCCATACAAGTATGATCAGGAGATGCGCCAGCGGGGGATCAAATGCGAAGTATTCAACCGATTTCGTCCGATTCTTAATGTTATCCAGAATAACCGCGACCACCGTAAGATCTGTGTGATCGATGGCTGGACCGGTTTTACCGGCGGCATCAACCTGGCTGACGAATATATCAATCAGCGAAAACGGTTTGGCCACTGGAAGGATACAGCCGTTATGCTGAAAGGAGAAGGCGTCTGGAATATGACAGCTATGTTCCTGTATATGTGGGGAATCGTTACCAGAACAGATACTTCTCTTGATTTCGGAAATTATGTTCCGCACAGGTGGCACCCCAACGAATTTCCGGGAAGCGGTTATGTCCAGCCATTCTGCGATTCCCCCCTGGACGATGAGATCGTAGGAGAGAACGTTTATCTTAATATTATCAATCGCGCCAAAAACTATGTTTATATCTGCACGCCATATCTGATCATAGATAATGAGATGATGACCGCTCTGTGCCTCGCTGCCAAAAGCGGTGTAGATGTCCGGATCATGACACCAGGCATCCCGGACAAAAAAATGGTCTTCCTGCTGACACAGTCTTATTATAAGCAGCTTCTGGAAGCAGGTGTAAAGATCTACGAATACCAGCCGGGATTTTTACATGCAAAATCTTTTGTCTGTGATGACAAAGTAGGCGTCGTAGGAACCATAAATCTGGATTACCGAAGCCTTTATCTGCATTTTGAAGATGGTGTCTGGATGTATAAGAATGATGTGATCCTGGATATCCGGGATGATTTTACAGAAACCCTGGAGTACTGTGATCCCATTGATCTGGCATTCTGCCAGAAGAGAAATATTGTGGTACGTGCCATTCAGAACGTACTGAGAGTTTTTGCACCGCTATTATAAAAACTCTTTGACAGACAACTGTAAATTCTGTATGATATATCAGACGGGAGTTCAATGCTCCCGTCTGATATTGTCTAAAGAAAAATAATTTATAGATACATATGAAATTTTTAGTTATTGGAGGAATTGATTTGAGCCAGAACAAAGAAACAGAGATCCAGCTTCAGTACATTGAAAAATGTAAAGAGCTTCTTGCCAAAAGCAGTACGAAACGTCCCACCTTCCACATCCAGAACGAAGGATGCCAGATGAACTCCATTCAGACAGAGTCTATTGCGGCCATCATGGAAAAAATGGGATATGAAATGGTCGATACCGAGGATGCCGATGCAGTTGTATTTAACACCTGCACAGTCCGTGAAAATGCCAATCAGAAGATTTATGGACATCTTGGACATTTAAAGCGCATCAAACGAGATCACCCGGATATGAAGATCGTACTGTTCGGATGTATGATGCAGGAACATCACGTAGTGGAAAAGATCCGCAAGGATTATAAATATGTAAATCTTGTATTCGGAACCCATAATATCCACAAATTCCCGGAGCTTTTTTACCGGACGCTGCAGACCGACGACCAGATCATTGATATTTGGAAGGAATCCGATGAGATCGTAGAGGGCATGCCAACTTCCCGCAAATACTCCTTCAAAACAGGAGTCAGCGTAATGTTTGGCTGCAATAACTTCTGCAGCTACTGCATCGTTCCTTATGTCCGCGGCCGCGAAAAGAGCCGCGAGCCACAGGCCATCATCCGCGAGATCGAAGAACTGGTGGCAGATGGCGTTACTGAGATCATGCTTCTTGGTCAGAATGTAAACTCCTACGGAAAAACTCTGGAAACACCGGTGACCTTTGCAGAACTTCTGAAAGAAGTGGAAAAGATCGAAGGGCTGAAGCGTATCCGTTTTATGACTTCACATCCGAAGGATCTTTCCGACGAACTGATCCAGACCATGGCAGAGAGCCAGAAGATCTGTCACCATCTGCATCTTCCGCTGCAGTCCGGAAGCAGCAGAGTCTTAAAAGAAATGAACCGCCGTTACGACAAGGAGAAATATCTGGAACTGGTAGATAAGATTCGTAAGGCAATCCCGGATATTTCACTGACAACAGATATCATGGTCGGATTTCCGGGAGAAACAGAAGAAGATTTCCAGGAAACACTGGATGTTGTAAGAAAAGCAAATTACGATACCGCCTTCACATTTATTTATTCCAAACGAAGCGGAACCCCTGCAGCCGGCATGGAAAATCAGGTGCCGGAGGATGTGGTAAAAGACCGTTTCAGCCGTCTTCTTACCCTGGTACAGGAAAAAGGCCGGGAAAATTCCTCCCGTTTCCAGGGAACCATTCAGGAAATCCTGGTAGAAGATGAAAACCGGGAGAAAGGCACTCTTACTGGCCGTACCCAGCATAATCTTCTGGTTCATTTCCCGGGAGAAAAAGATCTCATCGGCAAATATGTAAAAGTAAGCCTGGATACCTGCAAGGGATTCTATTATTTCGGACATATCGTGGAAGAGTAGAATTATAGACAAGTCCTCACCCACTGCTTATTGTTTTTCGTAACCCCGTTGGGGACTTACCTGATTCGGCTAATTATAAGTTTATATTGCCCGCTCATTGCCATTATCGGATGAGCGGGCTTTTTTATTATAAAAATACTGTTTTTATTGACAAATACCCCATGAGGGTATATATTATTCCATATATAGAGGATACCCTATGAGGGTATTTATAGGAAAGGAGAGACAGCTTATGTCTGAAAAGAAAGTCTGTCCCTGCTGCTGTGAAAAACACACTGCACGTTCAGAAGAGGAGAAAAAAAAGCTGATCAACCGTCTGAAACGTATTGAAGGCCAGATCAGAGGCATTATAGGAATGATGGAGAATGATGCCTACTGTAATGATATCCTGATCCAGTCTGCCGCAGTCAATGCTGCAGTGAATGCGTTTAATAAAGAGCTGCTTGCCAGCCACATCCGCACCTGCGTTGCCCGGGATATCCGGGAAGGTAAGGATGAGACCATTGATGAGCTGGTAGCAACCCTCCAGAAGCTGATGAAATAAAGGGACAAACTGGATTTTAGGAGGTACTGAAAGAAAATGGAACAATATAATGTAACTGGTATGAGCTGCGCTGCCTGCTCTGCCCGTGTAGAAAAAGCCGTATCGAAAGTTCCGGGGGTGAATAGCTGTTCCGTCAGTCTTCTGACCAACTCCATGGGAGTTGAAGGAACCGCTTCATCCGGTGAGATCATTGCCGCAGTGGAAGCCGCCGGATATGGTGCATCCTTAAAGGGCGGAGCTGCCGGAGCGAAGATTTCCATGTCTGCGGCAGAAGAAGCGCTGGAAGATCATGAAACTCCGATCCTAAAGAAACGTCTTATCACATCCGTGGGATTTTTGCTGGTGCTGATGTACTTTTCCATGGGACATATGATGTGGGGATGGCCGCTGCCGAAATGGTTTGACGGCAACCACGTTGCCATGGGACTGGTACAGCTGCTTCTTGCAGGAATCATCATGGTGATCAACCAGAAATTCTTTATCAGCGGATTTAAGAGTCTGTGGCACCGTTCTCCGAATATGGATACTCTGGTAGCACTTGGTTCCATGGCATCTTTTCTGTGGAGTGTCTATGCACTGTTCGCCATGACAAGAGCGCAGGTAGACGGAGATTCTGCCGCAGTTATGAATTACATGATGGATTTCTATTTTGAATCCGCGGCCATGATCCTGACACTGATCACTGTAGGAAAAATGCTGGAGGCCCGTTCCAAGGGAAAAACAACCGATGCACTGAAAAGCCTCATGAAGCTGGCTCCGAAAACTGCAGTTGTAGTACGAAACGGACAGGAACTTACCGTTCCTATTGAACAGGTTCAAAAGGGAGAAACTTTTGTTGTCCGCCCGGGAGAGAATATTCCGGTAGACGGAGTAATCCTGGAAGGAACTACTGCAGTTAACGAATCCGCGCTGACCGGTGAAAGTATTCCGGTTGACAAAGAAGCCGGAAATATGGTTTCTGCGGCAACTGTGAACCAGTCCGGATTTATCAAATGTGAAGCAACCAGAGTCGGAGAGGATACCACCCTTTCCCAGATCATCAAAATGGTCAGTGACGCGGCAGCCACAAAGGCACCAATCGCAAAGATCGCAGACCGTGTTTCCGGAGTGTTTGTACCGGCAGTGATCACCATTGCAGTGATCACAACGATCATCTGGCTTCTTACAGGCCATCCTTTTGGTTATGCACTGGCAAGAGGAATTTCCGTGCTGGTTATCAGCTGTCCCTGTGCACTTGGCCTTGCAACACCGGTTGCCATTATGGTCGGTAACGGTATGGGCGCCAAGAACGGAATTCTTTTCAAAACAGCAGTTTCTCTTGAGGAAGCAGGAAAAGTCCAGATCGTCGCACTGGATAAAACCGGAACCATTACCAGTGGTCAGCCGGAGGTAACAGATATTCTCCCGGCAGAGGGAATCACAGAAACAGAGCTTCTCACTCTAGCCTGTGCACTGGAGAAAAAAAGCGAGCATCCACTGGCAAAGGCAATTCTCAAAAAAGCCGTGGAAGAGAACCTTGCCACAGGTGAAGTAACCGGATTCCAGGCACTTCCGGGAAACGGACTTTCCGCTATACTTGGAAGTGACAAACTGACAGGCGGAAGCATGAAATTTATCAGCAGCCAGACAAAGATTTCCACAGACCTTAACAGGAGAGCCGAGCAACTTGCAGAGCAGGGAAAAACGCCCCTTCTTTTCACACGAAACGGTAAACTTCTGGGAATCATCGCAGTTGCGGATGTGATCAAGGAAGACAGTCCCCGTGCAGTAAAAGAGCTTCAGAACATGGGAATCCGTGTAGTTATGCTTACCGGTGACAATGAGCGTACCGCAAAAGCTATCGGAGCTCAGGCAGGAGTTGACGATGTGATTGCAGGAGTTCTTCCGGATGGAAAAGAAAGTGTGATCCGCGCTCTGAAAGAGCAGGGAAAGGTTGCCATGGTCGGTGACGGTATCAACGACGCGCCGGCACTTACAAGAGCCGATATCGGAATTGCCATCGGTGCAGGAACAGATATTGCCATTGATGCGGCAGATATCGTTCTGATGAAGAGTCAGTTAAGCGATGTTCCAGCGGCAGTACGTTTAAGCCGCGCCACACTTCGGAATATCCATGAGAATCTTTTCTGGGCATTTTTCTACAATATAATCGGCATTCCCCTTGCAGCAGGTGTCTGGATCCCGCTTTTCGGATGGACCTTGAATCCGATGTTCGGAGCTGCGGCCATGAGTCTTTCCAGCTTCTGTGTTGTAACAAATGCGTTGCGCCTGAATCTGTTTAAGATCCACAACACAGCCAGAGACAAGGCGATCAAAAATCCGGTAACATTAAACATCAGTCATGATGAAAATAAAAAAGAAGAAAAGGAGAACAAAACAATGGTAAAAATAACAGTCAATGTAGAAGGAATGATGTGCGGACACTGTGAGGCACACGTAAACAAAGCAATTCAGGCGGCTTTCGGAGCAGAGGATGTGGTATCTTCCCACGAGAATGGAACAACTGTATTCTCTGTACCTGAGAAGGTTGACGAGGCAAAAGTGGAAGAAGTGATCAAAGAAGCCGGTTACAAGTTCAAGGGAATCACTCAGGAGTAATAAACAGAAAAAACATATACCAGTTAAATGATCTAAAAATTTAAACGGTTTACAAAAAGAAACAGTTCTGCATAAAAACAGAGCTGTTTCTTTTTTATATATGATCGTATAGAAAACGGTATCCCGAAATATAATAAACAGAGAAAACCTGTGTTGTCCGAAAATCTTCCCAGACCAGAAAGGGGGATATTTTTGAAAAAAGATACCAGAAAACTGATCACCTGCATTGCAGTGCCCCTGGCAACAGGAGCTGTCTCCGGATTTTTTACCAGAAACGGAATGAAAGTATTTGCAAAGTTAAATAAGCCGCCTTTATCGCCACCGGGATGGCTGTTTCCGGTTGTATGGACGATCCTTTTTATCATGATGGGGATCGCTTCGTTCCTGATCGCATCCAGGCCTAAAAGCAGAGACAGGGATAGGGCCCTTGCTTTATATGGGATCCAGCTTGCCGTGAATTTCCTGTGGCCGTTTTTCTTTTTTGGGGCAGGATGGTATGGCTTTGCGTTTCTCTGGCTTATTTTTCTGTGGGGACTTGTATACTATTGTATCCGCACATTCCGGGAGTTTTCCCGGAACGCCGGTTACCTGATGGTCCCGTATCTGGCATGGCTGACATTTGCCGGTTATCTGAACCTGTTTATCGCGCTCTGGAACTGACAGAAGCTCTGGTTTATGCAGAAAACGTTTTTTCTTTTATAAATCCGGCTAATATCATTATAATTTATTCTGAAAAAGCAGGAATATCCGCTGAATTGATTGTTATTTTTAATTCTCTTATGCTATACTGATAACGATTATGGATGTACGAACGATAACAGGAATCGTTAATACTATGGAAGCAGAGAGGAGCACATTATGAGCGGATTTTTTGGAGTAGCATCGAAAAGCGACTGCGTACTGGAACTTTTTTACGGAGTGGATTATCATTCTCATCTGGGAACACGCCGCGGCGGTATGGCTGTTTACGGAGAACATGGATTTGACCGTGCCATCCACAACATTGAAAACACACCTTTCCGTACAAAATTTGACGGGGATGTGGGTTCCATGAAGGGAAATATGGGAATCGGATGTATTTCTGATTATGAACCTCAGCCCCTTCTGTTCAGTTCCAGGATCGGCAGCTTTGCCCTCACTTTTGTGGGAAAGATCAATAATTACGATGAACTTCTGCAGCAGCTGTATGATACGACCAAGGTACATTTTCAGGAGATGACCAACGGAACTGTCAATGTGACAGAACTGATCGCAGCCCTGATCTGTGAAAAGGATAATTTTGTGGAAGGTATCCAGTACGTACAGGGACTGATCGACGGCTCCATGACACTGCTTCTTATGACAAAAGACGGAATTTATGCAGCCCGTGACAAGATGGGAAGAACTCCGGTGGAGATTGGTCACAAGGAAGGTTCCTACTGTCTTTCCTTTGAGAGCCATGCCTATATTAATCTGGGTTACGAAGACTATAAGGAACTTGGACCGGGAGAGATTGTTTTTGTTACGGCAGATGGAGTGAAAACTCTGGTAGAACCTGGAAAGAAAATGAAGATCTGTTCTTTCCTCTGGGTTTACTACGGATATCCGACAGCATCTTATGAAGGCGTAAATGTAGAGGAGATGCGCTACCGCTGCGGAAGTATGCTTGCAAAGAGAGATGGAGATTCTGTTCACCCGGATATTGTAGCCGGTGTTCCGGATTCCGGTATCGCCCATGCCATCGGATACGCCAATGAATCCGGCATTCCTTATGCAAGACCATTCATTAAATATACACCAACCTGGCCCAGATCTTTTATGCCGACCAATCAGAACCAGCGTAACCTTATTGCAAAAATGAAACTGATCCCGGTACGTGCGCTGATCAAGGATAAAAAACTTCTTCTCATAGACGATTCCATCGTACGTGGCACCCAGCTTCGCGAGACAACCGAATTTCTGTACCGCAGCGGAGCCAAAGAGGTTCATGTCCGTCCTGCCTGCCCGCCAATCATGTACGGCTGCAAATATTTAAACTTCTCACGTTCCAAATCTGAGATGGAGCTGATCGCCCGTCAGGTGATCGAGAAGAGAGAAGGCCCCAACTGTCCGCAGGAAGTTCTGGATGAATATGCAGATCCACATACAGAGAAATACGAGCAGATGGTACAGGATATCTGCGAGATGCAGAATTTTACAACTCTCCGTTATCACAGACTGGATGATCTTCTGGAATCCATTGGGATCGATCCTTGTAATATATGCACATATTGTTTTAACGGTAAAGAATAAAAAATGTTTTGAAAACAGAGCTGCTGTTTCAGATGAGCCTCCTTAACTCCCGGTTGCATTTTGGATATCTGCGGCTTATAATAAATGCGGATATATCTTTTGTGATATATCCGCGTTTTTTATATCAGTTTTTTATGTCATGGGAAATTATTTCGTAATGTTCCAATGACAGAGTATCACAAAAAAATTTTTCAGGAGTATAAACATGATTTTTCCTATAAAAGCCGTGATATTTGATGCAGACGGCGTCCTTCTGGATTCGCTCTCTGTTTGGAAGGAGCTTGGAAAACGATATATTACAGATCTGGGATATCAGCCGGTTGCGGAAATGGACGAAATCCTTTTTCCCATGAGTATGGAGCAGGGAGCGGACTGGCTGAAAAACAGGTTTACTCTTGCGTATTCCGAAGAAAAGATCGTGATGGATCTGAAATCCCGGATCCGTAAATACTATTTTGAAGAGGTCCCGGCAAAATCAGGTGCCAGAGAACTTCTTCAATGCCTTGCAGAACAGAAAATTCCGGCTGCGGTGGCAACCTCAAGCCCCAGGGAACATATCTGCCGGGCGCTGGAAAGAAACGGACTTCTTTCCTTTTTTGGTAAAATCTATACCACCAGTGAGATCGGAGAAAGCAAACATTCTCCGAGGGTCTATCTTACAGCTGCAGAAGCACTGGGAACGGAGCCATCTCAGACGCTGGTTGTGGAGGATTCACTCTACGCGTTGCAGACTGCCGGAAATGCAGGATTTCTGACTGCCGGTATTTATGACGCATTGGGAGAACCGGATCAAGAACAGCTGAAAAAGGATGCCTATATCTACTGTCGGGATCTGACAGAGTTACAGAACTATATATTCACAGAAAACGGAGGAAACCAAAGATGAAAACAGCATTAACCATCGCAGGCAGCGATTCCAGCGGAGGAGCCGGGATCCAGGCCGATATTAAAACCATGATGGCAAACGGGGTATACGCCATGAGTGCCATCACTGCACTGACTGCCCAGAACACCACCGGTGTCACAGCCATTTTAAACACAACAGCAGAATTTCTGGGTCAGGAGCTGGACTGTATTTTTACGGATATTTTTCCGAACGCAGTAAAGATCGGAATGGTTTCCGAAAGTGATCTGATCCGTATGATCGCCAAAAAACTCCGCCAGTATCAGACGGAAAATATCGTGATAGACCCGGTTATGGTGGCTACCAGCGGTGCAAAACTGATCAGTGAAGAGGCTGTGGATGTTCTGAAAGAAGAACTGTTTCCTCTTGCGGATCTTCTCACTCCCAATATTCCGGAAACGGAAGTGCTCACCGGACGAAAGATCAGAAGCGCCGATGACATGATCGAAGCCGCAAAACAGGTTTCCGAACAGTATCACTGTGCTGTTCTCTGCAAAGGTGGCCATAAGCTCAATGATGCCAATGATCTTCTCTATGAAAACGGAACATATCAGTGGTTTGAGGGAAAAAGGATCGACAATCCTAACACCCACGGAACAGGATGTACTCTTTCCTCAGCCATCGCTTCCAACCTTGCAAAGGGATTTTCCATGGTGGAATCTGTAAACCGTGCCAAGGACTATATTTCCGGAGCCCTTGCTGCCATGTTAGATCTGGGAAAAGGAAGCGGCCCTATGGATCATGGCTTTGCGATAAAGAACAGTTATACAGAGGAGGCATAAGATTATGACAGTTACAGAACGGATCACAGCTCTTCGAAAACAGATGAGGGAAAAGGGAATCGATGCTTATCTGGTTCCGACCGATGATTTTCATGGTTCTGAGTATGTTGGAGATTATTTTAAATGCAGAAAATACATCACCGGATTTACCGGTTCTGCCGGAACTGCCGTGATCATGCAGGACATGGCCGGACTCTGGACAGACGGAAGATATTTTATCCAGGCTGCACAGCAGTTAGAGGGAACTCCGGTTACTCTGTTTAAGATGGGAGAACCGGACGTACCAACGATTCACAAATTCCTGGAAGAAAATCTGAAAGAGGGAATGTGTCTCGGCTTCGATGGCCGTACCGTAAGCGCAGAAGAAGCAGAGACGCTGGAAAAAACCTTTCAGAAAAAACAGATACGTTTTTCTGTAAATGAGGATCTCATCGGAAATATCTGGGATGACCGTCCGGCACTTTCCTGTAAACCGGTAATGGAATTATCCGAAAAATGGGCCGGAAGGTCCAGAATAGACAAGATCCGGGAAATCCGCAGCAAACTGAAAGAGAAGGGGGCAGACCTCTTTATCCTCACTTCCCTTGATGACATTGCATGGCTTTTAAATATCCGCGGAAATGATATCCACTGCTGCCCGGTAGTTCTTTCCTATCTTGTGCTGGATGACAGTGAGCTCCGTCTTTTTGCCAATGAAAAAGCCTTTTCGGATTCTGTTAAGGAAGCACTTTCCAAAGACGGTATTGCCATTTATCCATATGATGATATTTACACCTATGTACAGACGATCCCCGAAGAGAAAAAGGTATATCTTTCGAGAAGCAATGTAAACAGCCGGCTGGTCAGCAGTATTCCGAAGCAGGTAACGATCCTGGACGGTGAAAATCTGACCCTTCTCCCAAAAGCCATCAAAAATGAAAACGAAGTCCAGAATGAAAAGACTGCCCACCTCAAAGATGGCGTTGCAATGGTGAAGTTTATCCACTGGCTGAAGAAAAATGTGGGAAAACAGAAGATCACCGAGCTTTCCGCTGCTGATAAGCTCTATGAATTCCGTTCCGTACAGGAGAATTTTCAGGGAAACAGCTTTGATCCCATCATTGCCTACGGTGCACATGGAGCCATTGTCCATTACAGTGCAACAGAAGAAACCAGTATCCCACTGGAGCCAAAAGGACTGGTTCTGATGGATACCGGCGGACATTATCTTGAAGGAACTACAGATATCACTCGTACCGTTGTACTTGGCCCGGTTACTGAAAAAGAAAAAAAATATTTCACAGCAGTACTTCGTGGGCATCTGAATCTGGCAGCCGCAAAATTCCGCTATGGCTGCACCGGACTGAATCTGGATGCTCTGGCAAGAGGACCACTCTGGGCTATGGGAGAAGATTACAACCACGGAACTGGTCATGGAGTAGGTTATCTTCTCAATGTACACGAAGGCCCCCAGAGTTTCCGCTGGAAAAATCTCGCAGATCGTCCAGCTCCTGTTCTGGAAGAAGGAATGATCACCTCCGATGAACCGGGATATTATGCGGAAAATGAATTCGGCATCCGTCACGAAAATCTTGTAGTCTGCAAAAAAGCTGAAAAAACATCCTACGGCCAGTTTATGAAATTTGAGCCACTGACTCTGGTCCCATTTGATCTGGAAGGTATAGATCCGGGACAGATGGAAGCAGGAGAGCGCAAATTGCTCAATCAGTATCATGCCCTTGTATACGAAAAGATTTCTCCGTATCTGAATGAAGAAGAGCAATCCTGGTTAAAAAAAGCCACACAGGAAATATAACCCGGAATTCACCTTAATATTTCCTTCCGACAGATACCATAAGAAACGCAAAACCATTTCAGGGATAAGAATAAATCCAACCAGGGAGGTACTTAGCGCCTATGAAAACAGAAAATAGAATTGATCACTACATCGATCTCCACGCACATCTGGACGGCTGCATTACAACAGAGATAGCCAGAAAACTTGCCGCATTGCAGCAGATCACGCTTCCGGCTGCCACAGATGAAGAGCTTCTTTCTCTCCTTTCTGTGCCGGATACCTGCGAAAATCTCAATGATTTTCTGAAATGCTTTGACCTGCCTCTTTCTCTTCTTCAGACAGAAGAGGCATTGGAAGAGGCTGTTTATCTTATTCTTTCTGAAATGAAGGAAGACGGTGTGATCTACGCAGAACTTCGTTTTGCCCCACAGCTCCATACACAGAAGGAAATGACTCAGGAAACAGCGATCCATGCTGCATTACGTGGTCTGAAAAGAACTCCCATCCCCGGTAATCTGATCTTATGCTGTATGCGCGGTGATCTTAACCAGAAAGAAAATCTGGAAACTCTGGAGCTGGCAAAAAAATATCTTGTTGAAGATGGTGGCGTGGTTGCTATCGATCTTGCAGGAGCCGAGGCACTCTTTCCAACAGAAAATTACGAGGCGCTTTTTGCAAAAGCAAGAGAATATCAGGTTCCATTTACCATCCATGCAGGCGAGGCCGGAAATGCAGAGGATGTAAAAACAGCTGTCCATATGGGGGCAGTCAGGATCGGTCATGGTGTGAGGATCGCGGGAAATAAGGAAGTGATACAGCTTGTAAAGGATAAGGGGGTTTTTCTGGAAATGTGCCCTACAAGCAATCGCCAGACAAAAGCTATGGAAGAAATGTCTGCTTATCCGCTGAAAACATTTCTCGAAATGGGACTTAAGGTAACCTTAAATACCGATGATCCGGCGATCGAAAGAACAACCCTTTCCCGGGAATTCCGATATATGGAATCTCTGTTAGATCTTACCCAGGAGCAGAAAAGGCTGTTGCTTCTGAATTCTGTGGAGGCAGCCTTTACTTCCAGGAACAGAAAATGGAAACTGAAAGAACAGCTTCTTTTCTGAACTGTATGAAAACTATCAGGCGAAAGGATAGCCCTGGACACCAATTTTGAACTGGAGCATGAAGATATGAGCCGTTTTTTTATTTCCGGGAATGGCACTGCACTGTCGCATGTATTGGAATGATCATAAAGAATAAACAGGACATCCGGATAGAAAATTTCTCATTACCCCATCTTGAACCCAAAATCCTTTTATGATAGAATTGAAAAATTATGTTGAGACGATACGAATTAACCGATGAAGAATGGATCCGTATAGCTTCATTACTGCCGCCTGAAAATTCTGGAAAACAGGGATGCCCACAAAAATGCAGCCGGACAATTCTGAATGGAATTGTTTGGATTGCTCGTAGCGGAGCTCCATGGCGAGACCTTCCAGAACGTTATGGCTCCTGGCAAACGGTTTATTCCCGTTTCCGTAAATGGATTGAAGACGGCACCCTTGATAATATTTTTCGTGTTTTGAGCTTAGAAGCCGAATTAACAGAACTGTCAATGGACGCTTCTATCGTCAAAGCTCATCAGCATAGTGCTGGAGCAAAAAAAGGGGGCCTCCAAACGAAATCGGACACAGCCGTGGTGGAGCCAGCACAAAAATCCATGCAGTTGTAGATGCATACGGTTATCCGGTTTATTTTATGATCCGTGAAGGGCAGCGTAACGATATCAATTACGCAATCCCTTTGCTGGATCATGTCAATCTAGGAAATGAGAGTACAGCTAATTGAATGAATCGAAAGGCTGTACTTTTATTTTAACTATAAAAGTTCTGGACAGCTACACTATCTGTAAATTATAACATATTATGCATCAGCTGCGATACAGGTATTTCCACAACAGTTACAAAAAGATGGTGAACCGGACTGAATCCACCATCTTTTTTCTTTATCTTCTGTTATTAATAACCTCTCTCGCCATATCTGCAAGTTCTCCGGCAGATAATTTTCCATCTATTTGCAGCAAATCATACTGGATGCCATCCTTATTCCAGTTAACGCTTTGAACCTGACTGACTTCAATCTGAGAAGCACTGTCATTGTAACTGAATATAACTTTTCCACTGGACTGGTCTTTTTTATCTTGTTCTGTCAATTCGTAATCATTTGATACCACTTTATTTATATAATGTACATAATACAAATTTGTTCCATTTACAGTGGCAATAATATCACCTGACGGAGTAAGTTTTGAGTTAAATTTCTGCTGTTCAAACGATACAACATCTCCATTCTTCTGATAATCAAAGGACACAGATTTAAAATTCTCAATTACATTTGCATTGCCATCCTTAAAACTGTTTTTTATAATATTGCCCTCTTTGAAGCAGTACCCGTTCTCAAAGGTATCAATCAATACCGGTCTATACCCAATATCCTTTGTAATCTGTTCTGACGTTGGAAGAGATGTATAATCAGCACGTGATGCAGATGAACCTGTCCACATTGAAATCTTTCCTGTTGCTGCCATAGCAGTAACTCCAATTGTAAGTGTTGCAGCTATCAACAAAGGTAATATTTTCTTTTTTGATCTCATAGTCGTTTGCTTCCTTTCTGTATCTGCGAAGTCAAGTTTTGCATAAACTCTCTGTCTGACATTCTCTGTATCAATATCAAGAGCATTGAGGGAAGCATCTGCCTGTTTTTGTATTCCCAATTCTTTAAGCAAATTTTTTCTTCTCATAATTTTTCCTCCGCATCCGATAACATTTTTCTGAGTTTTCTTTTTCCTCTTGAAAGTCTGGTCTTAACTGTAGAAATATTAAGTCCCATTGCTTTTGAAATATCCTTGATTTTTTCATCAAATTTATACCGCCTTACAAAAATCTCGCTGTCAGGTTCGCCAAGGCTCATAACTGTTTCCCATACATAATTATTGTGAAAATTCTCTTCCATGAAATTTTTGCCATCTGACAGCTCAATATCTTCAAGAGATGTATGGTCCATCTTTCTGTTTATCCGTTTCAGAGCAAAATTCCGGGCAACAGCAGCAAGATATGACCGTAATGTACCTTTCTGCAAATCTATCCTCCCGGTATTCTTCCAAAGTACAACAAACACATCTGCCACAATTTCTTCAATATCCTCTTTCGGCAGTGAATTGCCGGCCATATGATACAAAACAGTACTCAAATACGGCGTATAAATTCGGATTGCTTCATCTATTGAATTTTTTTCTCTGTTCCTGAGACGCTGCAAAAGTTCTTCTTCATCTGTCATATCAATCCTACTTTCTTTTTAATATTTTCAAAAATTAAAAGCTTTTAACCTTTACATTCTTATATATCTTGTCAAAGCGTAAAAAGTTTCAATTTTAGAAAATTATGATATTGATACACCACTTTACAACTTTTTTATAAAAAAATATCGTACAGGATTTCCTGATGTATAATGAATTTGGCATAAAACATTACAAAGGAAAGTGACCCTGTACGGCAAAAACATTATACAGCGAAAAAACACTGATAGGCAGACTTCAGCAATATTTTTTGATCTATTTTGAAACTTTTTCTGTTCCGACAGCAGATACCTTATTTCTGCTGATATTATCTATACTGAGCCGCACACAACGGTTCCAACTATCTGAATGGACACTGCTTTGTGAGAGTCATGCTCTGCGTACCTGTCTGGAATGGGGATAAAGTATCTCATCTTTCATTGCACATATACAGAGAAACTGGGTGAGAAAACAGTAAAAGCATATCGGATTGATCTAAGCAGTGTTTGGTTTTGGTCGCCTGTGAAAAGCAAGACAAAGAGAAGCTTGAGGAATATATTACGGAATTACATAAAAAATACAAACATAAACAGAACAGCGATTAAAAAAAGTAGATATTTCGTTGGCAATGGAAGAGGCAACGGAAAAAAATACTTTTATGAGAACCGATTTCCTTTCCGATGCATCTAATTAGTGTAAAAGTAAACATGAGTAGTAATCCAGCTGGACAAAAGGAGAAGACAAAGTTATGACAAAAGATGTATTTATTAAGGAGGTTCGGGATGCAGAAGCCATGCTGTATCATATATCAAAGTCCATTCTGAAGAATGACTCTGATTGTGGGGATGCTGTGCAGGAAACAATTCTTAAGGCATATGAAAAACTTCCCACTTTAAAGAAAGAAAAATATTTCCGAACATGGATCACAAGGATATTGATCAATGAATGCAAAGGGATTCTTCGGAAAAGAAAAAATGTTATTCCATATGAAGAATATATGGACAATATGAAAATGACTGAGGAGGACAGATACAGTCATTTGTATATGGCGATTATGGAACTTCCGGAGAATCTGAGGGTTTTGGTAACATTGTATTATTTAGAAGGATTTTCCTTGAAAGAGATCAGTGAGGCTCTGGATATTCCGGAAGGAACGATCAAAAGCAGACTTTCACGTGCAAGAGAGTTTTTGAAGGTGCAGTTATCCGAAGAAGAGAAAAGACCGGCAACTGGGAAAAACAACAAGCAATTAAAGAGAATAACAGGAAAGGGGAAAATGTCATGTTAGAGAAGAAATGGAATAATATCGCACCGGAAGTACCACAGGATTTTCATAATAAATTTGAAGATACACTAAAACAGATTGAACAGGCGGATTCAGTTGATAAAAAATACAAAAGAAAAAAAATCAGTGGACGATTATTGATTGCAGCAGCAGTAATCTGTACTGGTATGGCTGTTACTGTGGCTGCAAAAGAGTTCTTTAAATGGAATGATTACCTGGTGAAAAGACTGGATCCATCGGAGGAACAGCAGGAGACACTGCAGGAATCAACTTATATTCAGAATATAGACCAGTCTGTAACACAAAATGGTGTGACGGTTACCCTGACAGATTCTATTCAGGATCAGGGATTCCTGTATGCTTTTTTTGAAGTGAAAACAGAGGACAGTATTTCTATGACTGATCATACTTCTTTTGAGGAGATGACACATTTTAAGATCGATGGAAAAGAAGTATATGCAGTGGACGATAACAGATTTGGAAGTTTCAATACTGGGGTAGGACAGGATGTGTTACTGAAAACAGATCAAAATTCTACACATCTTAAATATTTTAACGCCTGTATATCTTATGACGGTGATTATGATCTGAGTAATAAAACAGTAGAAATCACATTAAAGAATCTTACGGAGGAAGGAGATTATGATACGACTGTTATTACAGATGGAACATGGGATTTTAAATGGACTCTGGGTGCAGTAAAGCCTCCGACAACTCTGGAAGTGAACCGGAAATGTGATTTTGGAGGTTATGAAATCACAGTGAAAAAAATGGAAGTAACGCCCCTTTTATGGTCATTATATCTTGATTATGATGAAGCTATGAAGGTGTATGAAGATGAAAAAAACAAATTTGAGTACGCAGGTACGGACTATGGCATGGATCTTTATGCCAGAACTAGTATTGACCAGGTGCGTTATAAAGATGGAACGGTTTTAACACTTGATAGGACCATGGGAGGCATCGCTGGCGGTGGAGAAAAACAGGATAAGGAAAACGGTGTCCTGATCATCAGAAACAGCTTCCCGCAACTGGTTGATGTAGATAACCTGCAGGCGGTACATTTTGGGAACATTGACCAGTGGCTTGAAGTGCGGGGATAAAAGTTTTTTCGGTGATACAGAAAAATCCTCCCATAATTAGATAATGAGAAAATACAAAAAGAACCGATACAAGGTCTTTGCAAGACTGATATCGGTTCTTTTTGGCTAAGTCTGCCAAGCCCATTACCTTTAGGTAATGGGTAGTTGACTAAATATAGGTAACCATACAGTCGGAAAAATGGCTCTGTAACAAAAGACCGTTTTTCCGGCTTTTCATTTTATCAGCAGTGAGGCATTCACACCGTTTGAAAATCTGTAAGAACTGAGTCATTGGGGTATGTCATGACGGGTAATCAAATATATGACATAGATTCTGCAATTGTAGAAAATAAGATTGACTTTTTGATTCTATAGATGTAGAATTAGAAAAGATTTCTACATCTGTAGAAAAACAGGGAGAACACAAGCTGAGGCGCAGACTCACAGACCACTATGATTACGATGTGACCATGTGGGATTCAATTGTGGTAAAAAAGTTGCTGCAGCGTATAAACTACATCAAATAGATACGGAGGATAAAATGTGCGGAATCTGTGGATTTACAGGTTACAGACAGGATCAGAAGACAGTAATTGAAAGGATGATGAAAGCCATTGAGCATAGGGGTCCGGATAGTGAGGGTTCTTTTTGCAGGGAGAAGATTACGCTGGGTTTTCGAAGACTTAGTATTATTGATTTAGAAGATGGGCAGCAGCCTATGGAAAGTGCGGACGGAAACCTTCATATTGTTTTTAATGGAGAGATCTATGATTATAAGGAACTGCGGGCAGAACTTGAGGCTTTCGGCATTTCTTTCTGTACTCATTCTGACACGGAGGTTCTGATAAATACTATTCAGCAGTATGGGGAGAAGGCACTGGATAAACTCAGGGGAATGTTTGGGTTTGCTGTATGGAATGAACAGGAGCAGAGTTTGATGCTTGCAAGGGATTTCTTTGGAATTAAGCCTGTGTACTATGCCGAAATAGATGGGCACTTTGTATTTGCTTCTGAAATTAAGAGTATCCTTGCATTTCCCGGCTATGAAAGGAAAGTAAATCAGAAGGCTCTGGAGCAGTATTTGTCATTTCAATATTCTCCTCTGGAAGAGACCTTCTTTAAGGGAATTTATAAACTGATGCCTGGACATATGCTTTTATATAAAAACGGAAGCTATGAAATAAAGACTTATTTCAAACCAAAGCTTACACCAGGTCAGTGGGACTATAAGACGAATGTGGCGCAGCTGCGGAGCCAGCTTTCCGAGATTCTAAAGGATTCAGTGAAGCATCATATGTTAAGTGATGTGGAAGTCGGCGCGTTTTTATCCGGGGGAGTGGATTCCGGTTATCTGGCTTCTTCCTCTGGTGCAGATCAGGCATTTACAGTGGGATTCGATGAGGGAGACCGATATAGTGAAGTAAACAAAGCTGCCAAAGTGGCAGAAAAAGCAGGTTTGAAACACCATGTGAAAATCATATCCAAGCAGGAATTCTGGGATGCCCTTCCAGATGTTATGTATCATATGGATGAGCCCCTTGCTGATGCTTCTGCCGTTGCACTCTACTTTCTCTCAAAAGAGGCTGCAGGTCATGTCAAGGTTGTTCTTTCCGGAGAAGGAGCAGACGAGCTTTTCGGTGGATATAATATTTACAGAGAACCGGAATCATTGAAAAAAATTGACTGGATTCCATTTGGTGTCAGACGTGTAATTGGAAAACTGGCTGCAAAGCTGCCGGATGTGAAGGGACGAGATTTCCTTATCCGTGCAGGAATGAAAGTGGAAGAACGTTTCATCGGAAATGCATATATTTACCGTGAAAAAGAGAAAGCGCAGATTTTGAAAAATAAAGTAACAGGACCTTCCACACAGGAATATTTAAGACCATTTTTTGAACAACTTGAGTCAGAAAACAGAGGATCACTTCAAGACATGGAAAAAATGCAGTCTGTAGATCTGAGCTACTGGCTTCCTGGCGATATTTTGCAGAAAGCAGATAAAATGAGCATGGCACATTCATTGGAAGTCAGGGTACCATTTCTGGATAAAGAAGTTTTTGACTTTGCAGCAAAGCTTCCGAAGGAAGCCAAGATTGCAGCGGGTACAACCAAATATATTTTCCGTAAAGCTGTTTCAGAATTTCTTCCACAGGAAACCGATGAACGTAGGAAACTTGGTTTTCCAATTCCAATCCGTGTGTGGCTGCGGCAGGATGACTGGTATCAGAGGGTAAAGGAGTTATTTACCTCGAAAGAAGCAGAAGAGTTTTTTCATACAGATAAGCTTCTTTTACTTCTGAAAGAGCACAAAGAGAAAAAGGCAGATAACAGCCGTAAAATCTGGACAGTTTTGACATTCCTTATCTGGTATGATAGATTTTTTGCTACATGTTCGAAGTGAGAGAGTTGGTTATGAGACGGTAAAAATATAAATATACGAAAAATCCGTTGACAATGGTATTTGGGGCTTTTATGATAAAACTCTATTTGTTTGTATAGAAACTTTCGGATTATTGGAGGAAGAGTTTAAGGAGTATGTGGGTGGAAATCTGAAAGATTTTACGGTTTTGGATGCTTTCGACTCATTGTTCTTAAATGGAAAGGCAAATCAGGAAGCGCAGAATCCATCTAAATATCTTTTGTACCAGGATCCAATGGCTGGCACTTTTGATCGGGAGGTGGTGGAGAGCGGCGTTGGCACAGGTGCCTACTATGAGAAATTAAAGAAGATGATGGAAATCTGCCAGGAGAATTCCCCGGAATATGCTGCTCTATTTGCCTATTATGAAAAACTTACAACGGACAGTTATTTAGAATGTCTGATAAAAACTATGGTTTTTACGGCTACCATTTTTATAGAACTAGTGTGTGGATTTAGCATGACAGATATAAAACCATTTTATATTACAATATTATTGCAGGCAATTAACAATATGTATGATGCTGGGTGTTCGATTGCAAAGAAAAAACAGGTATTTCAAGTGAATTTATTGCAGGGAATTACGTTTTTGCTTGCATTGATTGATTTGATTTCAGCAGTTTGCTTCCTTGGAAATCCACAATTGCAGTCTGTGGCATCTAGTAAAGGAGTTATATTACTATCCTGTATATTTGTTGGATTTATTCTTTTGTTACTTTACAGAGAAACATTTGTTCATCTTAGCATAATTTACAGAAGAGAAAAATATAGTGCAGGTAGTAGTGTAAGAAATGTGATCGAACCAAAAGACCTTGGGATGCAGTCCGATTGTGACGATGCATGTAACTGGGATGATAAGGAGAATATTTATGATTGAAGCTGTAGCAGTACTTCTTTTTTTTATAGTTGCAGGAACTCTATGGGGGATAATAGAAACTTTTAAATATAGGAAATTTTTTTCAAGAGACTGTGAAAACGGACAAATCTCCACTATTAAAGCGGACCGAATAAAGCGACGTGGATCCTGGCGGATTTTTGGTGACCGTATTCTAGATGAAAAATCGTTTCTGGTAATGAGGGAAAAGGAGTCAAAGTTAAAAATTCATTAATTCAATAGCGGGGTATTTTAAATGGCTGAACAAAATGTTTTTAATCTAATGCAAAACGATGAGATTGGACTGTTGTGGAAAAAGATATATCAATTACATCAAAAAACCAAAATTTATCTACTTACAGCCGAAGAAATATCAGAAAATGGGGATGCATTGATTCAGCCATTAAAAGAGCACCGGGATGCATATGATCATATTGTAAGGATTTTTGCAAGCACAACCAAAAAAGTGCCGGAAGGATACGATTACTATTCTTATATCAAAGGAAACCTTGAGAAAGCATATGGACATGAATATCGTGCTTTTTTTGATACGGCAGACTGGCTTGCATACAATCTGCGGCATAATTTAAGAGAGCGCATAAATGCGATTCCATATAATAAAAGAAATCAATTAATCCCAAATTGCAAAGAAACAATCAAATTATTGAACCAATACCCATTTGAAATTTCTAATCTACGAAATGACAAGGATATATAAAGTACAAAACTACAGAACAAGAAAATATTTTATAACAGCAGTTGCAGCCGGTATCTCATGATATATAAAATGAGAATATCGGCTGCTTTTCATTATTTTTACCCCTAAAAGGTAACCTTCTGAAAACCAAAACTGTAGTTTGGATCTCAACTGAAAAAATTAAATTTTTTTGTTACCATCCACTATTTTTTACGATATATAATATGAATGGAAATTTTTTTATTCAAAAAGGCGCCTTATCTGTTACTGGTCAGATTATGGACAGTGACTTTTATCTTAAAGAAACCCGGAGGACAACCTGTAAATGAATGATGATGAAATTATAAACCTGTTTTTGAAAAGAGATGAGAATGGAATTATAGAATTGAGTACTAAGTATCATCCCTATTGCTACAAGATTGCCTGGAATTTATTGGCGAATAGAGAAGATGCCGAGGAATGTCTGAATGATACCTGGTTTTCGGTATGGTCACAGATTCCTCCTACGCATCCTTCTGTATTGGCACACTTTTGCGGTCGGATTACAAGAAATCTTAGTATTGACCGCTTAAGGAAAAAGTTTGCAGGCAAGCGCCCGGATGTTCATATGGCAGATGTTATGGAGGAAATGGAGCAGCTAAATGTAACTTATACCGTGGAAGAACAGCTGGCGGAAAAAGAACTGATGGAAACCATAAATCGTTTTTTGGAAGAAATGTCTCCAAAGGACAGAAATATTTTTGTACGAAGATACTGGTTTTTAGATCCTGTTTCTGCAATATCCAAAAGGCATCATATGTCAGCGGGAAGCGTGAAAATGAATTTATACAGAAACCGGAAAAAGCTGTTGAAACTGTTGGAAAAAGAAGGAGGACGCATATGAAAAAGTTTGATTTTTCAAAAGAATTTGGTAATATTGATCCGAAATATATAGAGGAAGCAGAGCGGGAATGGAGTGAAAAAAAGGAAAACCGGAGACCAAAAGGGTGGAGCAAAGCAGCAGCTGCCTGTGTGATCGTCACCTTGGGTTCTGTTATCTTTTCTAATCCACATATCCAGGCTGCAATAAAAAATATTACATTGTCCATAGGAGAAACCCTTGGTTTCCCAAAAGGCATTGAATCTTATACGGAAGTGTTGAATACCTCTAAGGAAGACAAAGGAATTACTGTAACATTAAAAGAAGTTGTTCTGGATAATGGGGTTCTGTTAACAAAGGTGCATGCAGAAAAAACATCTTCCGGGCAAAAGGACACGGATGATGTCCAGGATGACTGGACCTTTGCCAATACACAGCTTGACATTGATTATCAGAAAACTACAATAAATGGACAGAAAATTGAAGAATACGAAAGCGGACACCTTCTGCCATATTCGGACGAAGATTTGCTAAATACTGGACTGGATGAAAATGTCTATGATGCTGTTCTGGAATCCCGGTTTTCCCTTGATGGTGATTTGGGAGAAAATCCAGAAGTACATTTGGTACTCGGTGCCTATCAAAATGAAAATCTTGGCGAAGATTATTTCGCAGAGTTTGAGTTTGATTTTTCTATTCCCCATGAGGAGCTTATGAAACAGACAGTTCATAAAAAGCTGGAAGATGTTTCTGTTAAAACAGAAGAAGGAACCGTAAAATTAACAGACTTTTCCATGAATAAACTGCAAAGTATAATTAAGGCAGAAATTCCGGAAGAACTTGAGGAAAAGCTGTATAATGGTAATGAGATGATGCTTATGGGGACAGACAGTAAAGGAAATCAGGTACAGTATGAACTGCGCAGTAATTCGGCAGCAGATGGTAAAACTCAATGGAGTTTTAAAACCAGTTTCTGGGGCATGTATCAGCTGGATTCTGACGGTCCGGTTCTTTTGCTCCCGGATATTGACAGCGATTATCTGGAATTACAGCTTTATACCAGAGAACCTTACATGGCTGCTGCAGACACTGTCTGGGGTGATGACGATTTTGTAGAAATTGGTGAGACTACAGAAGAGGTAGAAGAAGTTCCAGAGGATACTTTGGAGGGAGAAAATCCGTCAGATGCAGAGGATCAGGTTGAAACTCAAATTATCGGAGGGGCAGATGCTCCCACAGAAGTAAGGCTTCAAGACGATACAGACCAGAAAGAAAATACCGACGCAGCAGATAAAACGGATGAAGATTACGGAACCGAAGAAAGCGCATATTATGATGGAGCTACAGGTGAAATCACTGCAGAATCTGGTTGGACACCTGTCGGGGATAAAATAAGGATTCAGATTAGGTAGAGAAACGTGAATCTGTTTTCAAAAATCCCATGTCAAAGAAGCTTTGCATACCTGTTTTTTTCGCTGTAAAAGGTAAATTGCTTTTCATTTGGCAGAAATTTTTATATAATCCAGGTGAGAAAGCAAAACCGATTGGAAGAACAGGAGCAGAGCAATATGAACATTGGAACGCAGATATTAAAAATACGAAAAGAAAAGGGACTGACCCAGGAGGAATTTGGAAAAATATTTCATGTTACCAGACAGACTGTGTCTAATTGGGAAAATGAAAAGAGCTATCCGGATCTGCAGATTCTCATAGACATCAGCAACCGTTTTGATATTTCTCTCGATGTCTTAATAAAGGAAGATGTCAAAATGGTAAAAACCATGGATAAAGAAAGAGTGCTTGGATCATTGAAACGGGAAAAGTCTGTTATTGACTTTTTTACAGGTGCAGGAACTGGAATTGTAATCACCTGCCTGTTTTCGGCTGATACAATGGTCAGAACGGTTACCATTGTATTAGGCGTGATCATGATCGGAATTGGCTGGTACCGGGAAGCAAAATATGACAAAAGATTGTTCAGATATATGAATAATGAAGAACGGTGAGGTGGAGAGCATGAAAATCTGGCGTGAACTGTTAGGCTATGTGAAATTGCTTGTAATAGTAGTGGCGATTACCCTGGTTATCAATAATGTTGTTTTGATTAACGCAAAAATCCCTTCACCCTCCATGGAAAAAACACTTATGGTGAAAGACCGCCTTTTCGGCTTTCGGCTTGCGTATGGAATTAATCTTGATCTGTTCGGTTATGAAATTTCTGAAAAGTTCAAGGACCCGGAGCGATTTGATATTGTAATATTCAAATACCCAGATGATGAAAGTCGTCTTTTTATCAAAAGAGTGATCGGACTGCCGGGAGAAGTAGTGGAAATTAAGGATGGGAAAGTTTACATTGATGGTTCACCCACTCCATTGGATGACTCTTTCATTCCGGAGAAAATGATTGGAAGTTATGGTCCATATACAGTTCCGGAAAACAGTTATTTCATGCTTGGTGACAACCGGAATAATTCGAAGGATTCACGTTCATGGAAAAACAAATTCGTACGATTTGACCAGCTTGTGGGGAAAGCTGTTATAAGATACTATCCATCTTTCAAGTGGTTAGGATAATAAGAAACGCGAATATCAGTGGCTTATTAAGCACTGGAATATTCGCGTTTTTTATTTGATAATGGAAGTCGATTTTTGTCCTGTCTTGTGTATCCCAAAAGTGCCTGTTTTACAGGCTTTCCGGGGTATCAGTCCTTTTGTCTGGTATTGTAAAGCAGTGTCAGATTTGTCGTAAATGTCGTAAATTTGTGGTCAAAAAATGATGAGAAATGGAGAGTGCTAACAAAATGAAACTAACGTATACGAATGTAAATGGATATCTGCTTCCAGATCTTACTTATAAATCCGGTGAGCAGATGGATCAACTTGGCAAGTATGGTTTTCTTCGCAGAGATTATCTGAAAAACCATCGAAATTCAACCTATCAGGTGATGCTTCTGCAGGATACGATTGGAAAGCATCTTCTGGAAGTGGACAAGTATTTCCTATTATGTATTTAAGAAATTCTATTTTCTTTATGAAATCTTCAAAATTTGCAGTTATCCTTTTAGCATAATCAAAAGAAAGGATAGTGTAAAATATGAGTATAATCTTGAAAACAACAAATCTCTGTAAATCATTCAGCAGGCAGACAGTTGTAAATAACATATCGCTGAATATTGAAAAAAATTCCGTCTATGGATTGTTGGGACCAAACGGAGCCGGAAAGTCCACAACACTTAAAATGATAACAGGCATTTTGAAACCGACATCTGGAAGCATTGAGTTTGACGGACACGCTTGGTGCCGAAAAGATTTGAATGACATAGGAACCTTAATCGAAACCCCGCCTCTTTATGAGAACCTGACTGCATTTGAAAATTTAAAAGTGAGGACGGAGCTTCTCGGCTTACCGGATAAACGCTGCCATGAAGCGCTTGATATTGTCGGCCTTACGAATACCGGAAAGAAACGGGCAGGACAATTTTCTCTTGGCATGAAACAGCGGTTGGGAATTGCGATTGCAATTTTAAACAATCCCCGCCTGCTGATTTTAGACGAACCTACAAACGGCCTCGATCCTGTTGGTATAGAAGAACTCCGTGAATTGATTCGTTCCTTCCCCTCTAAAGGAATTACGGTAATTCTTTCCAGCCACATTCTTACAGAAGTACAGCAGATTGCTGACCATATCGGCATTATCTCGGAGGGTGTCTTGGGGTATGAAGGTGTTTTACATGCTGAAGAAAATCTCGAAAAATTATTCATGGATATTGTGAAAAAAAACAGAAAGGAAATGTAAGAGTATGAAATACCTTAAATCAGAACATTTAAAATTCAGAAGAACCTTTTTCAATAAATTATTGATAATTGCCCCATTGATTACAGCAGTTTTTGCTTGGCTTATGGCTGGATTTACTGGATTCCAGTATATGTCCTTGTATTGGTGGTATTCCTTTTTACTTCCGGGAACAATTACAGTTCTTTGCTATTTGTCCAATCAAAAAGAAATACGTGCAGATAAATACTATTCTGTATATTCTATGTCTATCAATCTGAAAAAATTTTGGATTAGTAAAAACCTGATTCTGATTGAAAAAATGATATTTGCGGCTTTTATATTGGCATTGTTAGTATGTGTTAGCAATATTATCTCCCCGTCAACCGTTATTTTCACACCGGGACAATCCTTTATAGGCAGTGTTGCTATTATGATAGCTTCTATATGGCAGATTCCGCTTTGCTTATTCTTGATTTTTAAAATAGGATTGTTTATGCCGCTTGTAGTAAACACTGCCTTTGGAATTTTTCTTCCCGGCTTTTTTGGAACTACCTCCTTATGGTGGCTGTGTCCATATTGTTGGGCTCCAAAGCTGGCGGAATCACTAATGGGAATTGGTATCAATGGAACATTGAATGACACTCCTAACGTTTCCATATTACCTGTTGCATTATCTTTAATTTTATCATTCATACTTTTTTTCGTACTTACTTATCTGGGTGCAGGTAATTTTAGCAGACAGGAGGCAAAATAGAATGACACTATATAGGGCAATTCGTTCAGAATTGGTAAAATTGCGCCACACACCACTATTACCAATTCATATATTCGTACCGATAGCAGGTGCAATCCTTTTTACAAGCTATTTTGGTTTATACAGTTTCAGACCAGACTACAATAAATATAAGCTGATTTTTGAGATTACAGCTACGTTTTTTCCAATTCTTATCAGCATAATTACCGGGTTAAATACGTTTATGGAAGATCACGCCGCACATTCACAGTCGATTCTATCCGTTCCAAACAGGATAACCATTTTCTGCGGAAAGTTTCTTGTCCTTTTTGGTGGAGGCGTTCTTTCACTGATTAGTTTGGTGCTATTATTTTCTATACTGGTAGCAATACAAGGACTTATTCCACATACACCCTATGTCATGCTGTTAGAAACAATAATAGTCCTTGCCTTTGGAAATATTATACTTTACATTTTTCATTTATTTATTGGCTTTAAGTTTGGACTTGGGCCGTCATTGTTTTTAGGTGTATTTGAAAGCCTACAGGTAATTATGTACAGTAATATTGTCTTAGCGGGAGTTTGGAAGTATATCCCTTTCGCTTGGGCGATTGATTTAAGCCGTTATGTGTTAGACGATAAACTATCCCTACACAAAAATGAGGTTTTTATAATGGGACTTATTACAATAATTGCTTTTATTGCAATGACTTTTTGGATTTCACAATGGGAAGGAAAACGATGATTAAGAAAATGATTTTACTGGTTGTTGCTATTCTGCTGATGGGAGCAAGTATGACTGGCTGTTCTGTTTTGGAAAAGGGAATTGATGAATATTCCAAAGACAAAGAAGAATGTGTGCTGAATACGGATAATGTGACACAGTTTACCTACAAGGGAGACAGCTTCACCATTCTTGATGATACGCTGTCAAATTCAGAACTTGGAGAATGGGTTGGCTATATCAGAAAACTTGCGGTCATAGATTCAAACGGGAAAATCCTGCTTCAACAGGATACAGAAAAGGCCACTTTTAAAACTTTAGCTGATATTGCTGATTCAAAACCAGACGCCGCCTATATCATTCCATTTTTAAATGTCTATACGGTCAAAGATGGAAATACGCAGGAGCTTATTGTTGACGTAAACGGAGGCTACCACAAAGCTATTCTTAATAGATTTGTTACGGACAAAGATACTATTTTTCGATACAATCAGAAAACAGAGGCAACAGCAGAAGGAGAATTTACAATAAATACGCAAAATTGTACACAGTTGCTATGCGGGGATAAAGTTTATCAGATAACAGATGAAACCGTTCCCTATGAAAATATTGGAGAATATATTGATATAATTGCTGAATCCTATACATTTGATAATGATACAAAATTACAAATTCCCAAAGAGGAACTATATCATATTGATTGGAGCGGAAAAGAGAAGAGCTCACAAAAACGAGAGCAGTGGACAATAGGCGGTATATATGAAATCTTGGACAAAGATAGAACTAATTCCATGGCAGTAGAAGTAAATTCTGAATACCGGGTGGCAAAATGTCAGTAAAATTTGCAAAATAATATGATGGTGCTACAATAGTACCGGAGTGAAAGGAGGTGCATTTTATGGCAAATATCCTTGCTATAGATGATGAAATTCCTATTTTGGAATTGATAAAAAATGGATTGCAGAAAGACGGACACACCGTTTCCACATATCCATCTGTTTCACAGATTCCCTTAGAGTACTTAAACCGATATGATTTGATAATGCTTGACATTATGATGCCTGACACAGACGGCTTTACATTCTGTAAAAAAATACGCTCCCTTGTGGATTGCCCCATACTATTTCTTACTGCTAAAACATTGGAGAACGATATCACTTTTGGCTTGGGAATTGGAGCTGATGACTATTTGACAAAGCCCTTCCGTATAGTTGAATTGCGGGCACGTGTAAACGCCCATCTGCGGCGGGAAACAAGAGAAAAACACAGCACAATCGTTTTTGAACATATTAAGGTCGATTTATCCGCAAAAGAAATCCGGGTTGATGACTGCCCGGTTCCCTTTACAAAGAGTGAATATTTAATTTGTGAATATCTTGCTAATAACAAAGGACAGGTTTTTTCTAAAGAACAGATTTATGAGGCTGTATTCAGTATTGACGGAGACAGCGATAACTCAACAATTTCTACTCACATTAAAAATGTACGGGCAAAGTTTAATAAGATGGGGGTACAGCCAATCATTACAGTTTGGGGGATAGGTTACAAATGGGAACAAAGATAGCGACATTAAGGACAGCTTTTATAAAATACCTTGTTATGCTGATAGGCGGTCTGGCATTATCCGTAATCACTCCTTTTCTTATATTTACGATATTTGCTAGTTTGGGGATTGTTAATTATGCTAATCAAAGTGAAGAATTTGTGAAAACAATAGCTCCTGTTCTTGCTTCAACACCTGATTTGGCAGATGTAACAGAAAATATGCCCCCCGGGTGTGATTACCTTTTACTGGATAAATCATACACAATACTGGAAACCTCCTTAAAAAATGATGATGTAAAATCAGCATTAAGATATGCGACCGATGGTGTTAATACTGCAAATAACGGAAAGCAGTTTCTGCTGATTACAAGGGATAAAGAATTGATTGTTTTACAATACTATATTGGTTCACGTTTTATAAACCCATGGTTGAACAAATATTTTCCTTCACCGGAAATGATACTTTACTCTCTAATTGCTCTGAATTGCGTGTTTGTATGTATACTATTAACCATTCGTTTTTCAAGGCGTCTACAAAAACAATTAGTGCCTATTATGAACGCGACCGAAGAAATTTCATCACAAAATCTTGATTTTGAAATAGGCCATTCTAATATTAAAGAATTTGAAGATGTTCTGCTTTCTTTCTCTAAAATGCGGGATGATCTGAAAATGTCTTTAGAGAAGCAATGGCACGCGGAACAATTACAGAGAGAACAGATTGCAACATTAGCCCACGATTTGAAAACACCTTTGACAGTTATTCAAGGAAATATTGATTTGATAAATGAAACGGAACTTGATGACGAACAACGTCTATATGCAGATTATATCACTGAAAGCTCCAGTCAAATAAGCATTTATATTAAGACGCTGATTGATATTTCCCGGACTGTTGCCGGGTATCAGCTTCATTTGGAAGAAATTGATATTTCTGGTTACATGGGACAGATTGAAGCACAGGCAAACTCTTTATGCCTTGCAAAAGGAATTTGTCTGCACATGGAAAAGGAAGTTGACTTGGGTATATTCAAAACGGATAAACTTCTGTTAGAACGGGCAATTATGAATGTGATAAGCAACGCCGTAGACTATTCTCCACCACTGGGAACAATTTATGTAACAACACAAAAGGTAGACCATTTTTTACACATATCCATAACAGACGAGGGAACCGGCTTCACATCAGAAGCTATGCACCATGCACAAGAACAATTTTTTATGGGCGATAAAAGCAGAACTTCTAATATGCACTTTGGTATGGGACTTTATATCACAAACAGCATTATCAAACAACATGACGGGCAACTTATTTTAAGCAATTCTAAAAAGACTGGTGGTGCGCAGGTAATAATTAAAATTCCATATTAAGAAATTAGAGGGCGATACTGCGGTATCGCTCATTATTTTTTCAAATCTTTATAAAATCTACAAATTTTCCATATAGTATATAAGTAAAGAATATAACTTCATTCTGCCGCACAACGGCAAAGAAAAAAAGCCATCGTAACGCAGATACATTTTCGCGTGCTTTTGAAGCGGTGGCTTTGATTTTTAGAGCAGATGCTTCTTTTTGTGCTTATTTTTAGCAACGACGACCCGGACACAGAACAGCGGCATTTAGGAGGATTGACGCCATGTCTGCGTTATCCTTGTTTTGCTGATATGTATGATAACCCTCTTCTATCCTATAAAAAACTTGCAGGAAATCGCTCTATCGTAGAACGATTAAGAGAGTATGAATATTAAAGTAATGGATCCGGATATTGCACCAAGGTATAAAAAGTATATTCTATATTGGGCATAATTTAAGTTTCGCTAAGTTTCACTTATATAGGTGTTTGAGGAAAATTTAATAGAAAAAACATAAAAAAAGCACTGATCATATCAAAAATCACGGGAAAACCAGTGAAGTTTTATAAGGCAGATATTCTGGACAGAGATGCTCTAAATGATATTTTTGACAAAGAAACTATTGAGTCCTGCATCCATTTTGCAGGTTTGAAGGCAGTTGGAGAATCTGTGGTTAAGCTCTGGGAGTATTATGAAAATAACATAGCAGGCACTTTAACTCTGATTGATGTAATGAGAAAACATAATGTGAAAAATATTATTTTCTCTTCCTCAGCAACTGTATATGGAGATCCGGCACAGATTCCGATTACAGAAGAATGCCCAAAGGGACAGTGTACGAACCCATACGGCTGGACCAAATCCATGTTGGAGCAGGTACTTACCGATATCCAGAAAGCAGATCCAGAATGGAATGTTATGCTTCTTCGTTACTTTAATCCAATTGGAGAGAACCCAAATGGCATTCCAAATAACCTTATGCCATATATTACACAGGTAGCAGTTGGTAAGCTGAAGGAACTTGGTGTATTTGGAAATGATTATGATACTCCGGATGGAACTGGTGTAAGAGATTATATTCATGTTGTGGACCTGGCAAAGGGTCATGTAAAAGCACTTAAGAAAATCGAAGAAAATCCAGGGCTTGCGATTTACAATCTGGGAACCGGAATGGGCTGTAGTGTTCTTGATATTGTGAAGAATTTTGAAGCTGCAACTGGTGTGAAAATTCCATATGTGATCAAACCTCGCCGAGCAGGAGATATTGCAACTTGTTATTGTGATGCATCTAAGGCAGAAAAAGAGCTTGGCTGGAAAGCAGAAAACGGTATCCGTGAGATGTGTGAAGATTTCTGGAGATGGCAGTCTAATAATCCGCAGGGATATGAAGAATAGGATGTATATTTAAAATAAGAGAGCTGTAAGATGCAGCCCTCTTATTTTTTTGGATCCAAAAGAGGCAGAAGAATTTTTTTATATAGAGGAACTGCTTCGGCTTCTGAAAGACCATAAAGAGAAAAAGGAAGATAACAGCCGTAAAATCTGGATGGTTTTGTCATTCCTTATCTGGTACGATAAATTCTTTGTTACATATTCGAAGTAAGCGAGTTGATCACGAGGTGAGTAACATTGCTTTCATCGTACACTCACATACCTATGGCTTGTATCCGGAGAAAATCAAAGGTAGCACAATTCATGCGATCACGATTTACGAGAAAAATCAATAGTCATATAGTAAAAAATATGTTAGAATGAAGCAAGCAACAAATAAGGAGAGTGGAAAAGCATGATAAATAAAGAGGTTTATTTAAAAACTATAGCTTAAAATTTAGCACTATTAAGTCGGGAAGTGTCTATTTTAAATGCAGTAAATCTCTATGATATTAACATCATTGCGGAAGACTTCTTTCCTGGGTTGTTGAATCTTATCTATGGTTATGAATTGAAAAATGCAAATCATTTGGAAAAAAATGCTCCAGCAATTGATTTGATTGATCGGAAGAATAGGATAGCAGTTCAGGTTACATCAGACAATAGTAGTACAAAAATCAGGCATACGATAGCGGAATTTAATAAAAATCAAGCGTATCATTTATATGACAGATTGGTTGTACTAATTTTGACGCAGAAGAAAAAATATTCTTCTGATTTTGATACACAGGGGCTGTTTTCTTTCGAAAAGACAAGAGATATTTGGGACGTTGAAAAGTTAATAAAAGATATTCGTGAATTAGAGACAGTGCAAATAAAAAAAATTAGCGATTATCTGTCAGAAGAATTGTGTAACAAATATTATTCTGTGAGAGAAACACAGGCGGGAGAAGTGGACACAATCATAGATTTGATAGAGTATATTTCACAAAATAGAAAAGTAAACAAGGATCGTAAAACAACGGTGGATCCAGAGTATAAAATATATAAAAGATTTAAGAATTTTACGGATAAATTAATTACGGAGTATACGACGCTTTATACAATTTATGGAGAGGCGTTGAATATTGTGAATGAAGCACTAATGGAAAAAAATATGACCGTTCTGCGATAAAATTCTATCTTGTCAATGAAATGATTAAATGTAGGGTATTTCCAAACGAAGGGAGTGAGTATGATGCTGACAAGTAGCAATGCACTAAAATCTTCTGCAATGTATATTGGTTATCTCATACTCAAAGAGATACAAAAGCGAGATGCAGAAAAGATTTCAATATATGATGTGTCCAAAGCATTAAAAAAAGCCGGAATCACAAGTAGCAGGCAATTGATCTTAGGGCTTTCTTTTTTATACTCTGTTGATATTGTTGAGTTTGAGGAGGCGAACATATGGGTAAAGAAATAAATCGTATTCGTCTCAATCGACTTTATTCTGAAAATAATATTTTTGAAGAAATTACTTTTCATGATGGAGTTAATATTATATTAGGCGAGAAGTACGATGACAGATCTGTAAAAGGCCGAAAGACAAATGGTGTTGGAAAATCCATGAGTATTGAATTTTTGGATTTTTGTTTTCTGAATGATTATGAAAAATCCAGAATTGTAAAAATACCAAAAGAAGTTTTCCCAGTAGAAGAAAATGTAATCCTGGATTTAGATATAGGGCAGGAAACAGTCACCATAAAAAGAAACCGCAAACAAGCAGATAAACCTATACTTATCAGGGCGGGGAAAACAGTTTCCTTTGATAAAATTCAGGATGCAAGAGATTATCTGACTGGAATTATTTTTTCGAAATTAAATGGTAAAAAAGTGCCTAGTTTTAGAAATCTTTTTTCAATCTTGATGAGGGATGAACGTTCAGAGTTTACAGATATAATAAAATGTCATGACCTGACAAAAAAGATCCCGGACGATCTAAGTGCTCATTTATATTTGCTGGGATTTTCTCTGGAAGCTTATAAGAATACAATTGAAACCATCAGGGAAATTGAGGCAGTTAGTACTGTCCTTACGAAAGAAAAAAAGAACTGACGCAGGACGGGAAAAAGAAAATTTCAGATGTCAGAGCGGAGCTCAATGCATTGGAAGATGAATTGCAAAAATTGGAGGATGCGATTGAAAGCTTTAAAACGAATGAGAGCTTTAATGCTATGGAAGCGGATCTAATTGAATTGGAGGATTTACTGGACCAATTGAGAAAACGGCAAAAGGCTTTGCGTTATGATTATGAAAAAATTAGAAAAATGCCAAAACCGGAACAAATTGATGACAGAGAAATTAAAAAAATCATTGATGACTTTACTGATACTATTTTGCAAATCCATGAATTTATTATGGGAAATAAGGAATGTTCGTTTAGCATCCAGACAATTGATAAAGCTCGCAGAAAAACACCAGTCGAATTGACTCTTCGCATTTATGATGATGGAAGTCATAGTGTAGATAGAACAAAGGTGTTCATTTATGATATGGCATTATTATTTAATCAATATACGAGAGATAGGCATCCGCTGTTTTTAGTGCATGATAATATTTTTGATGTGGATCAGGATACACTTGTTCAATGTTTGAATTATCTTTATAAACAAGAAGAACAATATCAGGATTTTCAATATATTCTTACGCTAAACCGCGATAAGATTGAAAGTGAAGAGCAGAGAAAACTAATCCAAATGAATATTGACGAGCATCAAGTGGCCGTTTTTACGAAGAAAAAGAAGTTTTTGGGACGGGATTATCAGGAAAAATAATAAAAAATGTGCTATATGACATTTGATTATAAAATAGCAGATAATAAAGTTCACTCTTGAACCGGAACATCAATGATTTTCGAGTAAATTTGTGATACTGTTCATGTATCCTTTCTACTGTTGGAATTTTCTGTAAAAATAATCATACGAAAAGAAGGATAAAATGAAATAGGATTAATCTAGTTGTAGAAAACTGATTAATCCTATTTTGACTTTTTTATATAAGAAAAACTCAAGTTTGCGGCTCAAAAACTTTGATTATCCATACAGATTTCTTTGCCTCAGAGTGCAAAACCCAGTGTATATTAAAAGTTTGAATGTTGGTGAATGGTTGGATTGGATGCCAGAGTTACTATGAGCTGGAAACTGCCATAAAAAGGCACTAATGTTAGCTTGACAGATGTAGAGATAATCATATACAGAATCCTATCAACTTCATCTGGATGATGGTAACTCAATCTGCACATTATATGAAATGATATACAGAAAGAGAGTTAAAGATGAGTAAAATATTACTTTTAGAAGATGATTTAAGCCTTATCAATGGATTATCCTTTGTTTTCAAAAAGCAGGGATTTGAACTGAGTATTGCCAGAACGCTCAAAGAGGCAGAGGGGATGTGGAAAGATGGAAAATATGATTTGCTGATCTTGGATGTATCTCTGCCGGACGGTTGTGGCTTTGAATTTTGCAAAAAAGTTCGGCTTACATCAAAGGTGCCGATTATTTTTCTGACGGCTTCGGACGAAGAAACAAGCATCATTATGGGGTTGGATATTGGCGGTGATGACTATATTACAAAACCGTTCAAACTGGGAGTTTTTGTTTCAAGGATTAATGCCTTACTTCGTCGCGCAAATTCTTTTCAGGCAATGGATACGGAATTGCAGTCGAATGGTATCAAAGTTCTTTTGCTGCAAGGACAGGTTTTTAAGAATGGAGTACTTTTGGATTTAACTGCTGTGGAATATAAGCTGCTTTGTTTGTTTATGCGAAATCCGAATATGGTACTGACGAAGGAGCAAATTTTGGATAGGCTATGGGACTGCGATGGAAATTATATCGACAGTAGTACCCTTACAGTCTATATGCGTCGGCTTCGTATGAAAATTGAGGATAATCCGAGCGAACCGCAAATGCTCCGGACTGTTCGAGGCATGGGTTATAAATGGAACATTACCGTATGAGGTACAGAATGAAAATACTTGCAAATAAAGAAATCAAAAATCTATTTCTTTCGCTCTCGCTGATTTTAGGATGCACATTTCTCTTAGCTGAGTTTTTTTTATGGCTGTCTTGTCACCGACTTTCCCTGTCAATGCTAATCCTTCTACTATTGGCTAATAGTGCTGTATGTGCAGTCTGCTTTGTATATTTTAATCGGCAAAATCAGATCATGGAGCAGGCAATATCGCAGATCAATGCGTATCTTGATGGTGATCGCAGTGCTCGTATTGAATGTGATGATGAGGGCGAATTGTACCGCCTTTTTCATTCCATCAATTCTTTAGCAGCAGTATTAAATGCTCATGCAGATAACGAGTTGCGAGAGAAGGAGTTTTTGAAAAATACAATCTCCGACATTTCGCACCAACTGAAAACGCCACTGGCAGCTTTGAATATTTATAACGGACTACTTCGGGATGAGGATATAGAGGTGTCCTCTGTGAAAGAATTTGCTGATCTGTCCGAGCAGGAGCTTGATCGTATTGAAGTTTTGGTGCAAAACCTTCTCAAAATCACAAAGTTGGATGCTGGTTCTATTGCATTTGAAAAGGAAATAGAAAATGTGGCGGATATGATGCAGGATTTGGAGCTACACTTTGCGTATCGTGCCAAACAGGAACAGAAAGAGATCGTCTTATCTGGTGCAGATGATATTTCCCTTTTCTGTGACCGTGATTGGTTGAGCGAAGCGATTGGCAATATTGTGAAAAATGCGATGGATCATACAGAAAAGGGCGATACCATTCACATCAAATGGAAGGTACTGCCCTCTGCTGTTCAAATCACAGTAAAAGATAACGGGTGCGGGATTCATCCAGAAGACCTATACCATATCTTTAAGAGGTTTTATCGCAGCCGCTTTTCAAAGGATATACAGGGGATTGGGCTTGGCCTGCCGTTGGCAAAAGCAATTATCGAAGCTCATGGGGGTCTGATAGAAGTAGAAAGCGAATTAGGACTTGGAACGAGTTTTATAATGAATTTCCCAATTCCTACAAAATTGTAGGCTGGTTGTAGGGTTACAGTAATATTGAGGTGCTATTCTTTCCATTGTAGACAGAGAACGAAAGTCCACCCGTTTACGACAGCAAAATTATTGAGAAAGAGGTGTTTGCACTATGAACTTGTTAGAAGTCAAAAATATTTGTAAAACCTATGGCAACGGGGAAACCGCAGTCAAGGCTTTGAAAGATGTTAGCTTTTCTGTTCCCAAAGGGGAGTATGTGGCAATCGTTGGAGAATCCGGTTCTGGCAAAAGTACACTGCTGAACATGATCGGCGCCTTGGATACGCCTACGTCAGGCAAGGTGCTGATTGATGGCAAGGACATTTTTTGCATGAACGACAAGAAATTAACTGTGTTTCGGCGTAGGAATATCGGCTTTATCTTTCAGGCGTTCAACCTTGTGCCGGAGCTGACCGTGGAGCAGAATATCATCTTCCCTGTGTTGCTGGACTACCAGAAACCGGACAAAAAGTATCTGGAAGAACTATTGGCGGTGCTGAATCTGAAAGAGCGCCGAAATCACCTGCCGAGTCAGCTTTCCGGTGGTCAACAACAAAGAGTGGCGATTGGACGTGCATTGATTACCCGCCCTTCTCTGATTCTGGCGGATGAGCCGACGGGAAATCTGGATTCACAAAATAGCAGCGAGGTTATTGCATTGCTCAAAGAAACATCGAAAAAATATGAGCAGACCATCATTATGATTACCCATAACCGCAGCATAGCACAAACGGCAGACCGGGTATTGCAAGTGTCGGATGGAGCTTTAACTGATTTTGGGAGGTGCCGTGAATGAAAAGCTATCTTAGTCTCATCCCCATTTCTGCAAAGGTGCGCAAGCAACAAAATCGTATGACAGTTTTGTGTATTATTATTGCGGTGTTTCTTGTTACAGCCATTTTCAGTGTCGCTGACATGATGATACGAACAGAAAGTGATTTTATGATAAATAATCATGGAAACTGGCACATTGCGATAAAAAATATTTCACAGGATGATGCGGATGAAATCAGTAATCGTTCAGATGTTACAGCAGTTGGTGCAGCCTCTCAATTTAATTTTGAAGGAGAACAACCATACCGAATCAACAAAAAACGAACCGTTTTGTATGGCACTGATGAAGCCTATATCGTTCAGATTTCAAATGGAATTGTAGAAGGAACATTTCCGGAAAATGATACGGAAGTTATGCTTACACCTAATGCTGTAACTGCTTTGGGAGTACAACTTGGGGATAAAGTAACCTTACATACCCCTGCTGGAGATCGAATATTTACAATATCAGGTTTTGGAACAGATGATGAAAATTACTATAACAATCAGACCTATTTGGTAGGTTCTTATCTGACACAAAATGCATTTACTTCTGTTATGGCACAAAACGAAGTGACAAATAATGAGTTAACCTATTATGTGCAGTTTGAAAGTGCAACAAAAGCAGCAAATGCAAAAAGAGAATTACAGACACAGTACCAATTACCTGATGAGAGTATTTCTGAAAATACTGGTGTTATGGGTATGTCTGGACAAAGTAACAGTACTGCGATGCAGAGTATATACGGATTAGCAGCAATTCTATTTGTTTTAGTGTTGCTGGCAGGGATATTGATGATTTCTGGCAGCATGAATAGCATGATTGCACAACGAACTCAGTTTTTTGGAATGTTGCGTTGCATTGGTGCAAGTCATGTGCAAATTATCCGCTTTGTTCGTTTGGAAGCATTGAACTGGTGTAAAATAGCGGTACCTATAGGGGTGTTCTTCGGAACAATAATTAGTTGGATTATTTGTGCCACACTTCATTATGGAATTGGTGGAGAATTTTCTACAACACCAGTCTTTCAGATCAGTCCTGTTGGACTAATCAGTGGTGTGGTTGTCGGCGTGGTAACTGTATTTTTAGCGGCGCAATCCCCAGCAAAACGGGCTGCTAAAGTTTCACCTATATCAGCGGTTTCTGGCAATATAGATAATAAAGTTTCTGCTAACCACGCTATTAAGTTTAACTTAGGGAAAATTGACAATTCGCTTGGTTTCCATCATGCAATTGAAAAAAAGAAAAACTGGTTTTTAATGACAGCTTCTTTTGCATTAACTATTATGTTGTTTTTTTCCTTTTCTGTGATTTTAGACTTTGCAAAGCAGCTTGTTCCATCGCAAAATGTCACATCAGCCGACATAGCATTATCAAGTTATGCAAATAAACTGGATATTGAGCGTAGCCTGGTCGATGAAATAAAAAAAATAGATGGGGTTGCAAATGCTTATGGAAGCAGCTATATGGAAAATATCCCCGCAACATCTTCAAGAGCAGGGATAGACCATATCAACATTGTTTCTTATGATGATACACTGCTAGATTACTCAAAAGAAAGTATTGCTCAGGGAGCATTGGATACAGTTTATGGGGACAGTAACAAAGTGGCAACCGTATATAATAGAAATAATTCACTGCGTATAGGTGATACTATCCAGTTTGCAGGCGAGGAAGTAGAGATTACTTGCACTCTGTCACAAGGGCTCTTTGGAGATGATTTGATTATTATTTGTTCGCAGGAAACATTTGACCGTATCATGGGTAATACAAAGTATGGTCTTATTGGAATTCAATTAGATTCAAATGCAACTGAAGAAACGATAGCAGAAATTAGAAGCCTTGAAAATGATGACATTATTATCACAGATCAGCGTGAAAGCAATAAACAAAATAATGCTACCTATTTGGCGGTACGAATTGTTTGTTATGGTTTTCTGGCTATTGTCGGAATTATCTCGCTGTTTAATATCGTCAATAGCATCTCCATGAGTGTATCTGCACGGATGAAGCAGTATGGAGCAATGCGAGCTGTTGGTATGGATAATAGACAGCTTAAACGAATGATTTCTGTGGAAGCGTACACCTATGCAATTTCTGGTTTGATAGTTGGATGTGGTATTGGACTTCCTCTTAGTCGATTTTTATATAATCGTCTAATTGCGCATTATTTTGGAATTGAGTGGAGTTTTCCTATCCTACGATTTGGAATCGTTGTTGCCTTTATCTTCATATCTGCTATTGTATCTGTCTATGCCCCTGCAAAGCGCATACGTAATATGGAAATTACCGAAACAATCAATGAATGGTAATAGCCATTAGTTTTGATAAATTTTATTGATATATTGACAAATAATGTAAAATAATCTATTATATAGATGACCGATATATAGAGCGCCGATATATAACTTATTCTAAGAAGGGGGTGGACCAGATGGCTATTGAAAGAGCATTGGTTTCAGGAAGTATGGCAATGCTTGTAATGAAACTTTTGTCTGAAAAGGATATGTATGGATATGAGATGATCGACACACTGAGGCAAAAATCTCAGAATGTATTTGAGCTGAAGGCTGGAACTCTTTATCCATTGCTGCACAGCTTGGAAGAGAAAGGACTCCTGACAGTATATGAACAGGATGTAGCTGGAAAGACCAGAAAGTATTATAGCCTTACCAGACAGGGAAGAGGATTCCTGGAAAAGAAAATAGAGGAATGGAAAGAGTATTCTGCAGCAGTGACCAATGTGCTTATACTGGAGGTGTGAGTTATGGATGAATATTTGAAATTATTGCTGGAACAGATTCGCTGCACAAAAGCCAGACCATACATAAAACAGGAACTGCAGGATCATATGGAGGATCAGATTGCGGAAAACATGAAGGCAGGCATGGATCATGAACAGGCAGAGAAGGAAGCCGTCAGAGACATGGGGGATCCTGTGGAAACAGGAATCTCCCTTGACAGTATCCACAGACCTCAGGCTGCATGGAAACTTTTGGGAATGATTATACTTATCAGCATTGCAGGTGTTCTGATACATGCAGGGATTTCCGGAAAAGCCAGTGAGAATGCGGTAGCCGGTTCTGACAGATATGTGTTTCATGTTATGATCGGGCTGGCTGTCATGATGATTTTGTATCTGCTGGACTATACCGTACTGGCAAAATTTTCAAAAATAATTGCAGCTGTTTTATTGTCCGTCTGTTTGCTGGTTATATTGGAAGGAGACCATGTAAACGGAGCGAGGATTTTTATATCACTGCCGGGAGGCAGAAGAGGCATGGATGTACAAAAACTGATGCTGTTTTATGTTCCCATATATGGAGCAATTTTATATAAATATCATGGGTGGGGATATAAGGGACTGGTAAGAGCAATCTTATGGCTGATTGCTCCAGTAATATTAGTTTACAGCCTGCCGGCACTCAGGACAGCTTGTGTGATGCTGGTAACTATGCTGACTATGTTGACGATCGCAATCAAAAAGGACTGGTTTACTGTCAGAAAGAAAAGAACTATCTGTGGAATCTGGGCTGTGTTTTTGACCGCGCCCATAGCAGCTTTCCTGGGTATGTACCTGAGAAACAGGCTGGCGGAATATCAAATTGCGCGCATACAGGCGATGTTTTCCAGCGGCAGCGAAACAGACTATCTCACAAAAATGTTGCATTCACTTTGGAGACAGAATAAGCTGATCGGGAAAAGCAAATCAGATGTAACGGGAATCCTGCCAGCATTTAATGCGGATTACATTCTGACCTATCTGTCATCTGTATATGGAATAATTGCAGCTATACTTTTGTGCTGTGTTCTTGCGGTTCTGATTTTTGCAGTCTTCAACACTGCGTTGCGACAGAAAAATCAGCTGGGTATGATGATGGGATGCGGGTGCGGAATTGTATTTCTCATCAGTTTTTTGATAAATGTCCTTGAGAATCTTGGCGTATTTCCGCAATCAATAACATTTCTTCCGTTTTTTTCAGCCGGAGGAAGCTGTATCATAGTTTCTTATGGACTCATGGGAATCGTGCTGAGTACTTACAGGTATAAGAATATTTATCTGCGACATCCTGAAACAGGCTTTATGTCCATTAATTCTAAGGTAAAAAAAGTATCGTAATATTATGTTAAATAAAATCAATCAAAAACGCTGAGAATTGCTCCCAGCGTTTTTGATTGGTTTTATTTTGGACAGCTTTCTGCATTCGGCACCAGCTGTTTGCGGAACTGTGAAGGGGAAATGCCACACTGTTTTCGGAAAAAGCGGCTGAAATATAATGGATTTTCGTACCCGACCAGGTTGGCTATTTCTGTGATATTATAATTGGTCGTTTCCAGAAGTATTTTTGCATTGGTAAGCCTCAGAGACTGCACGTATTGAGCAGGTGTAGTATTGGCATACTGACGGAAGTTCTGGATGAACCAGCTGATACTTATATTGTGGGAAACAGCATAGTCCTTAATACTTATAGGTTTATTATAATGCATCCGAAAGTACTGTGCAGTCTGTTCCATATCGTTCATGTTCTGAAGGTTCTTTTTACGTGGCTTTTGCAGTGCTATTCTATGGAGGCTGATCAGGAGAATTGTGAAATAATTTATCAGCATCTCCTCACAATCAATTCGCTGCAGATTCAGTTCCTCGATCATGGACATAAATAGATTTTTGTACTCAATGGAGATACCGGTATAAATAATGCGGGTATCGTCGGTAATCCCATATCTTCTCAGAAAGTTCTTTACATTATTTCCAGTAAAGTGAACCCAGTAAACTTCAGTCTGATCCGCTCCATAATAATAATAGCGTTGTTCCTCACGTGGACGGTAGAGTACCATATTGCCGGCTTCTACAACAGTAGGTTTTCCATCAAAATAAAAATGTGCCCGTCCGGATGCGATGTAAAGAAGCTGATAATCAAGCCGGCCTTTCGGGCGGTGGGTAGGAAGCTTTTCTACGGTGTATAGATGATAAGTGCCGCAGCTTCCAATAAACAGGGGATGTTTTTTATCCATAAAATCTACCCTGGATTTGTGATAGTATGCTGATAACGTATACAAGTAATGTCCTCCTTGTCATATTGCACAAAACACAACAATATGAATTGTGCAATTTTACGATTCTACAAAATATTGTTAAAAAATAGTTGGTTATTATGTAATAAGTATAACATTTTGTGCATGTTTTGTCGAATGTTGTTTATGTATTTTTTTATAATAAAAAAGTATAATGATAGTACGACAAAAGCAAAACAATAAACGTATTGGGAGGATATCACATGATCATACCTAAGCATTATGAAAATCTTAACATGCTGCATGAGAATACCATGCCATACCGTTCCTACTATGTACCGGCTTCCGCCTGCATGGGAGCCCTCGTACATGACAGGGAAAAATCGGACAGAATAGAATTTCTGAATGGAAACTGGAAATTCCGTTTCTATGAGAGCATTTATGACCTGCAGGAAAAATTTTATGAAGAAAGCTATGATACAAATGGGTTCGGGGAGATACCTGTGCCGGGGATCTGGCAGAATTTCGGCTATGACGAGCATCAGTATACCAATGTACGTTATCCGATTCCCCTTGATCCGCCATACGTTCCACAGGACAACCCATGCGGGGCATATGTTCATGAGTTTGAGTATGAAAAAGATGAACATGCGCCAAAAGCATATCTGAACTTTGAAGGCGTGGATTCCTGCTTTTATGTATGGTTAAACGGATGTTATGTGGGATATAGCCAGGTTTCACACTGCACCAGTGAATTTGATGTGACAGATTACATCCGTAGTGGAAAGAATACACTGGCAGTGCTGGTTCTGAAATGGTGTGATGGTACTTATCTGGAAGACCAGGATAAATTCCGAATGACCGGTATTTTCCGTGATGTATATCTGTTAAAAAGACCGGAAGCAGTTCTGTATGATTACTTCACTACTACAAAACTACTGGGAAGTACAGCAGATGTAGAGATCTGTGCAAAATTTCTTGGCAGCGCAGCAGAAACTGTAAACATCCGGATCCAGGATATGGATGGCAACACAGTGGCAGCGGGTGGATTTAAAGAAACGGCTGAAGGGGAATATTCCCATAAAGCAGTGTTTACAATCATGGAACCGAAGCTCTGGAATCCGGAGACTCCATATCTTTATCAGGTAGTATTTGAGACTGAAGGAGAAGTGATCACTGACAGGATTGGTCTTCGTGAAGTAAAACGAGATGGAAGCGTAATCTATATCAACGGGGTAAAAGTGAAGTTCAATGGTGTCAACCGTCATGATTCCGATCCGGTGACAGGAGCTGTGATCAGTATTGAACAGGCAGACCTTGACCTGAAGATGATGAAAGCTAACAATTTTAACGCTGTACGAAGCAGCCATTATCCGAATGCGCCGTATTTCTATCAGCTGTGTGATGAATATGGACTCTTTGTGATCGCAGAGGCAGATAACGAAAGCCATGGTACCCAGAGCCAGTATCTGAAGAACCAGGAATGGGATAATGTAGTAGAACATTGGAATAAACGCATCTCCAACAATCCGGATTTTATCCCGGCTACCATGGATCGTACAAAGCTCTGTGTATACCGTGAGAAGAACCGTCCATGTATTGTGATGTGGTCCATGGGAAATGAATGCGGATACGGATGTACTTTTGAAGAAGCCTTAAAGTGGACAAAAGAATTTGACCCTACCAGACTCACTACATATGAAAGTGCTTTTTATCAGAGCTCTGACAGGGAATATGATTATTCCAATATTGATGTAGTCGGAAGAATGTACCCGGCATTTTCGGAAATAGAAGAATATATGGAAAAGGATCCGGAAAAACCGTTCCTTTTGGTAGAGTACTGCCATGCTATGGGAAATGGCCCTGGAGATCTGGAGGACTATTTCCAGTTTATCCAGAAATATGATGCACTTTGCGGCGGATTTGTCTGGGAGTGGTGCGACCATGCGATTTATAAGGGAAAAGCCGAAAATGGAAAAGGAATTTACTATTATGGCGGCGATCACGGGGAAGAGATCCACGATGGAAACTTCTGTATGGACGGACTGGTATATCCGGACAGAAAGCCACATGTCGGTCTGAAAGAATACAAAAACATATACAGACCTGCAAGAGTACTTCATTATGACCAGCAGACAGGTGAAGCTGTACTTCATAATTATCTGAACTATGTGGATTTAAAAGATTACATTTATTTAATATATGAAATGAGCGTTGATGGAGATGCTAAATATGTAGCTCATATAAATCTGGATGAGAGTATCCCGGCTCATGGTGAAGGAAAAATCAAACTTCCTGTTTCTGTTCCGGACAAAGGAAAATGTTATCTTAGAGTATTCTATTATCTGAAAAATGGCACACCGCTTATGCAGCCGGATACGTTACTGGGATTTGATGAGATTCTCTTAACGAATGCAGATGGAAGAAACCAGAAAGCAGCAGAGCTCCTTACAGAAACTGAAACAGATGATATCCTTACAGTGGAAGAAAATGATAAATTCTTTACAATCCATGCAGGACAGAAAACTACCTATGTATTTAACCGCCTGACAGGACTGTTTGAAGGACTGAACGTAAATGGCAAAGAAATCCTTGATCGACCAATGGAACTGAACATCTGGAGAGCTCCGACAGACAATGACCGTAAGATCAAACTGGAATGGATGAATGCGCATTATGACCAGAGCTATGCAAGAGCATATGAGACCTTCTGCAACATTGAAAACGGACAGGTACATATCACAGGAACCATGAGCGTTTCAGCACCTACTGTACAGAGGATCCTGAACGTGAAAGCAGAATGGATCATAACTCCGGACGGTGCAATCCGTGTAAAAATGAACGTGAAGAGGGATATGGAATTCCCGATGCTCCCAAGGTTCGGAATCCGGCTGTTTCTTGATAAAGAATTTGACAATGCGGAATACTATGGAATCGGACCAGATGAAAGTTATGTAGATAAAAAGAGATCAGGCCATCATGGAAGACATTGTGCGGAAATTCATGAGATGCATGAAGATTATCTGCGTCCGCAGGAAAACGGAAGCCATACAGACTGTGATTATCTGATCCTTAAAGGAGCAGATCTTACTTTTGCAGCAGCAGGAGAAAAGACATTCTCCTTTAATGCATCACCATATACACAGGAAGAACTGACAACAAAAAAACACAGCTACGAGCTTCAGCCGTGCGGAAGTACTGTTTTATGTCTGGATTATGCGCAGAACGGAATCGGATCTAACAGCTGTGGGCCGGAATTATCAGAGCAGTATCGTCTGGATGCAGAAGAATTTGATTTTGAGATTAAAATGACAATTAAATAATATATGTTCGAAAATAGATAGACATATTGATAGAATTTTGTGAAAAAGGAGAAGGATTATGCTTTATACAGGTTTTGAAGAAGATAAACGTTTGGTTCAGGTTGTACCATCAGCAAGACAGATTGCATATGAAAACATGGAATTTTTCTGTTTCATTCATTTCACTGTAAATACTTTTACCGGAAGCGAATGGGGGGATGGAACAGAACCGGAATCCATTTTTAATCCGACAGAGCTGGACGCACGCCAGTGGGCAAAAACAGCAGCAGAGGGTGGGATGAAGGGCTTGATCCTCACATGCAAACATCATGACGGATTTTGCCTGTGGCCATCCAAATACACCGAGCATAGTATCAAAAACTCCCCGTACAAAAACGGAAAAGGGGATATTGTCAGAGAAACAGCCGAAGCGTGCCGGGAGTTTGGACTTAAATTTGGTGTTTATCTTTCACCCTGGGACAGAAACAACAGCAGCTATGGAAAGGGAAAAGAGTATGACGATTACTATCTGAACCAGCTGACAGAGCTGCTGACAGAATATGGTGATATCTTTGTGATCTGGCTGGACGGTGCATGTGGTGAGGGACCAAATGGAAAGGTCCAGAAATACGACTGGCAGAGATATTATAAAGTGATGCGTGAACTGCAGCCAAATGCGGTGATTTCTATTTCAGGCCCGGACATCAGATGGTGTGGAAACGAGGCAGGGGAAGTAAGACCGAGTGAATGGAGCGTTGTTGCAAAGGATATGACTGATCCGGCGATCACAGCAGCGTTAAGCCAGCAGGAAGATAATGAAGAATTCCGGAACCGGCCGTTGGACGAGACCCAGACAGACCTTGGAAGCAGGGAACGCCTTGCAAATGAAAAAGAGCTTGCATGGTACCCTGCAGAGACGGATGTTTCTATCCGTCCAGGCTGGTTCTATCATGAGGAAGAAGATGAACAGGTCCGCTCCTTTGAGAACCTGAAAGACATTTACTTAAAATCCGTAGGGGGAAATACCACATTATTATTAAATCTTCCTCCGATGAAAAATGGCCGTATCCATGAAACAGATGCTGCAAATCTGAAACAGTTGGGCGAGTTTATTGAGAATACCTTTAAACATAATCTTTTACAGGATGCGGAAATATCTATACTCTCTGCTTCAAATGCTGAGAAAAGTAATGGAGAAGCATTAAGAATGGATGATTATGATTCTTATTTTGTAAATGAAGAGGGGGATAAAGAACTCTCTATCAATATAAAATGGGAGAAACCGAGAAAAGTGTCATATCTGGTCATTAAGGAAGCTATTCCGCTTAGTCAAAGAGTAGAGTCTTTTTCTGTAAGCTATGAGAATGATGGAATTATGCAGGAATGTTATAAAGGAACAACCATTGGTTATAAAAAAATAATAGATTTACAGGAAATTGAAACAGCAAATCTTATTATTAATATTGATGATGCAAGAGTTGCTCCGGCAATATCATTTGTTGGCGTATATTAAGGAAGAACGAAAGGACCAGATACAGTTTTGTTTCTGGTCCTTTAATATTCAAGCCAAGAACCGCAATATTTTAATGTTTTATGGGGGAAGGAAATGTATAAAGTATTATTTGCAGAAGATGAATTATTAGTGCGCTTAGGATTACAGAACTCTATTCCCTGGAGTAAATATCAGATGGAATTATCTGCACTGGCTGAAAACGGAATAGAAGCTTTCCGGTTATTTGAGTCAATTCGTCCTGATGTCTTGATAACGGATCTTCGTATGGAAGGAATGGATGGTGTAGAACTTGTCAAAAGAGTAAGACAGATTGATAAAGATTGTGCCATTGTTGTAGTATCATGTATGAATGATTTCGAAACGTTAAGGAAACTAATTCCTTATAATATTAATGCTTATGTTTTAAAGGCAAGTATCAGTATTGATGAGGTGTGCGATGCATTGCAGAATGTACAGGAATATCTGATCAGAATAGGAAGAAAAACGGATAAAGCGGAAAGTAGCAATGATACGTTAGAGACGCATATTTCAAAGTTCTTATTAGGTAAAATAGCAAACTGTACATGGGAAAAGACTGATTTCATGGAGTATATGCTGTTGTTCAGCCTAAAAGATGAAGATCAGACAAAAATCAATGCATTGGCAATGGAGTTTATATATGAACTTGTAAGACGTCAGTTGCCAAATAAACTGCTGATTCCGTTAAAAGAAAAAGAATTTATTATATTCTATGAACATGAAGAACGAAATATAGATGAGCGAATAAAAAGGATTAACAGTTCCATTGAGGATTTTCTGGGGGTTCGTTTTGTGATCACATATTGTAATAGGAAGGAATCAGAAAGTCTGAAGGACTGGTTTGATCGTGCATATGTACAGCAATTTAATATAGACTATGATGATAACAGCGGAAAAGCATTGATTCAGAAATCAATATCTTATATGGAGGAACATTATCAGGAAAATCTTAGCCTGAAGGATATTTCAAGAATAATAGGCCTATCAGGAAGTTATTTTTCGTATTTGTTCAAACAGCAGACAGGTAAGAATTATATAGAATATCTAAATGAAATCCGGTTGGAAGAGGCAATGAAGGATTTAAAGAACAGTGATGAGAAGATTGTTGTAATCGCTCAAAAACATGGGTTTCAGAATTTAGAATATTTCTCAAGGTACTTTAAAAAGAAGACAGGAGAATCACCGGCTAGATGGAGAAAAACAAATCAGTGAAACGAATGGACTGGAGACAGAAGGTACTTATCTCAATATTAGGAAGTTTTATTGTGATATTAAGTATTTTATTCTATATTACATATCATTACTTTGTTGCAAAAATAGAAACAGGGAATGAAAAGGTAGTACTAATGACATTTGAACAGGCTGAAAAAAATCTGAAAAATGTTTTGAAAAATGCAGAGTTATGCTTGGATAAATATGTGACAAATGATCTGATATGGGATTTTGAGAATAATTATCCGGAAACGGACATTGAAAGTAATGAATTAAAGGTGAAAATAACGGATAGCTTTATTAATGAAATGTCTGTAAACAGGGAAGTTTCTGCACTTGGATTTTTGCGCGGAGATGGATGGGGGATTGTATCGTCTGTATTACGTAAAAACAGGACTGGTAACACTCAAATATCTGGAAATTTGCTGAAGGTACTCAAACAAAGCAAAGATGCATATCCCTATACAACATGGATCCCCAGCTGGGAACTGAACCTAAATAATGAAAGCCCGTTGCGATTGATGAGCCAAAATGCTTCGCTCATAGGTATAAAAGCACTGGGGGAGAGCAGTGAACTGGAAAAGGATGGATATCTTATTGTTGCTGTCAGTGAAAGTGATCTTCAAAGTACATATAGGTCAGTAGCCTTTGATGATAGTACAGCAGTTTTAGTAGACGGAAATAATCAGATAATATCAAATGTCGGGGAAAAGTTACTTGGAGAACAGCTCAAAACAGGTAGCGATACGCAAAATATTGAATATGACCTTGATATTTATAATTGGAAATTATGCGACATGATACCAAAACAGGAATATATGAAGGACGCAAAAGATATCAGAAATTTCGGGGTGCTTATTTGTTTGGCTGCAATACTATCCACTGCATTTGTGTCAATTGTATGGAGTAGAAAATATACCAGACCAATTGAACTGTTGATGAAAAACATGCACCATGTCAGATACCAGGAGTTTGAGATAGATAAGCCTCAAAAGCTTGGCTGGAAGGAGCTTGATCGGCTAAATGAAGAATTGTATTATACAGCGCAAAGCATTAAGGATTATATTGAAAGATTGAAACTGGTGGAAAGGGAAAAAACAAAAGAAGAACTTCTTGCACTTCAATATCAGATGAATCCACATTTTTTATTAAATTCGCTTAATTCCATTCGTTGGATGGCCATGATGACAAATAACAAGATTGTTGCAGACACACTGGTCACACTAGGAAAGATTATTACTCCCATGCTTCGAAATCCCAGTCTCACCTGGAAAATTGAAAATGAGATAGAATTTCTTGATAATTATGTAGCAATGATGCAGCTCAGATTTGGCCATGACATGGAATACAGTATGAACTGCTCAAAAGAGTGGTATGATCTGGTATTTCCGCGACTTATTTTGCAGCCGCTTATTGAGAATTGCTTTGTGCATGGAAGCAGTTCAGAAGAGATACGTACTATAAATGTAATCATAGAATGTAATGAACGCATAGAGGTGAAGGTGATTAATAGCGGAGTATTTTTTGATGAGATTCAGTTAAAAGAAATATATATGAAAATGAAAACTTTTTCTAAGGCATCTGACCATATTGGAATGGCCAATGTTTATAAACGGCTTAATTTGTTATATGGTGACCAGGGCAGTATGAGAGTTGAATCGAACAGGAAACTTGGATTTATTGTTGAGGTTAGTTTTCCTAAAAGCACAAAAATGTAGAAAAAATCTAATGTTCAAAAAGAAAATATATTCAACATTACAACAATATGAAAATAATTGACTTATTTTATGATGCACAATGACGAATAATAAAATGAGTCAAAAACAGTGAAGAAAATGTGAAAAAACGAAAAATCCGTTAAGCATCAAGTAAGAATGAACATTTAATCAAAGCTTTTACCATGTTAAAATAATAGCATCTTAGGCAGATGAGATTTTAAAAACATTTAACTGGCCAGTTAAAAGCAACTATCAAAGTCAAAAAGGAAGACAGCAGGGTACACGGTATGACGGAGATAAATCGTGAACTGTCTAATATAAAATGACAGCTAGGAGGGTAAAAGGTTATGAAATTAAAGAAAATGACAGCAGTTTTAGGTGCAACTGCTCTGGTTGTATCTTGCCTTGGAGGATGTGGTTCAAGCAAGGAGAGTGCATCAACTAGCAAAACTACTGCCAAAAGTTCTGATGATGTAGATATGTCAGAAAAAGTAGATATTTCAATTGGCGGATTGTCACTGTTTGATTCTGCAACGACAACCTGGCCGACTGAAGTGATTAAGGCGGTTGAGGAAAAATTTAATTGCACTATTACGGTAAAACCGTATGATCAGGAAAGCCTGAATCTGGATCTGTCTGGTGGAAATACCACAGATATTGTACAGATTGCAGATGCAAATATTGAAGGTGTCTTAAAAGGAAAGCATGCAGTAAATCTGTTGGATTATAAAAATATTGCGCCAAATATCTTTTCAGACGACATGAATTATAGAAACACAATTATGCAGAACTTTAAGAGTGATGGCGATGATACGCAATACTTCGTTACTCCGCATGTAGTTACAGACAATGCCGAGAAAAATTATGGTTCTGTAATTCCGACAGGCTATGTAGTTCGTTGGGATTTATATAAGCAGATAGGATGCCCAGAAATTAACAACGATGATGATTATATCGAGGCATTAAAAGCGATGAAAGAGATCTATCCAAAAACAGAGGATGGCTTAGAAACCTATGCAATGAGTGCCTATAATGATTCGGATCTTCATACTTATTTCTTCAAAGGATGCCTGGGAGAAGGATATGTAAACCTTGAGGATGGTCTGTATGTCCAAGATGCAAAAACTAATGATTTAGTAGTGGATGTTTATGATAAAGACGAAGATGTAAAAACTCCATTCTGGTCAGGTGTGGAATTCTATAATAAACTTTACAGAGAAGGCCTGCTGGATCCGGATAATTTCATTACCCAGGGTGAAGATCTCACAGAAAAATATACAAAAGGTCAGTATCTTGGTGGAACTGTAAACTGGTTCTATGGAACTTATAATACAAATAACAAGGGAACAGACAAGGAATACATTGCGTTACCATCTAAACTGGGATGGGTCAATGAGCCAAACAAAGCCGGATGGACAGGAAAATATCTGTTTGTGTCCTCTCATTCACCAAATATTGAAAGAGCAGTTATGGTACTTGATTATCTGCAGAGCAGTGAGTTTGCCAGAAGTGCAGAATCTGGTATTGAGGGACGTTGGGAAAAAGGCGATGATGGAAAACCTCATTTAACAGAGGATACAATGAGCATGAAGACTGACAGCAGCCGTGCAGATGAATGGAAAGCAAGCGGCATCAGCGATAGTGGTACAGATAATCTTGTTGGATGGGATTACAATGATGTATTACCAGATGGTGGTCTTGTAAATCTTTGGAATGATGAAGACGTCATGAAAGCGAACCTTACCACAGCTGAGCAGGATCTCTGTAAACAGTTTGATATTGATTTACCAAGCGATCTTCTGAAGAAGCGTATCGAGGATGGCACAAGCATGGATCTTAGTGATGCTAATCCAACGATTCGTATGTGCCTTGAGATAACACCGAAAAATATTACTCGTATAGACAGCAACTGTATTGAACTTACTGAAAATGCTCTGCCGGGTCTTGTACAGGCAGAATCCGATGAAGCTTTCCAGTCTGCAAAGGAAGCCTTATTACAGCAGCTTGCAGACGCTGGCGTAGAAGAGTCTATTGAATGGTGGCAGAATGCATGGGAGACTTCAAAGAGTTCAATTGACAAGCTGGAAAGCAAATAAAGAAGGGAGCATGCTTATGAACCGGAAAAGGGCATTGGTGGAAAAAGCACCGAAAGATTATAAATTGCTTTGGATGGCAATGCCATTTATCGTCATAGTCTTTTTGTTTAGCTATGTTCCGATTTTTGGATGGATTTATTCATTTTTTGATTATGTACCTGGAGTAAGTATTTTTGATTGCGATTTTGTTGGCCTGGATTATTTTAAACTGATTTTTAATGATGACAATGTATTACGATCATTGAAAAATACATTTATTTTCGCACTTATTAACATTTGTTTGACACCGTTGCCAATGTTTATGGCTATTTTGCTTAATGAATTAAGAAATGGCCCAATCAAGAAATTTACGCAGACCTTTACAACCCTCCCCAATTTCATCAGCTGGGTCATTATATTTTCCCTCGCTACAGCATTGTTCGCCTCTGATGGAATTGTAACAGGTTTGGCAACAGCATTGGGAATTGGAGATGCTTCCAATTCCCTGCTGGGCTCAAATGAAGCAGTATATTGGTTTCAGTCCTTCCTGTTGCAATGGAAAACATTGGGATGGAACTCCATTATCTATATGGCAGCTATTTCGGGAATTGACCAGGAACAGTATGAAGCAGCAAGGGTAGATGGAGCTGGATATCTTCAATGTGCTCTTCATGTAACATTACCTGCAATGATGGAGACCTTTGTGGTGTTATTCATTTTGAATGTAGGTAACTTCCTTAACACAGGATATGAACAGTATCTTCTGTTTAAGAACTCACTAACAGCACCAAATATCGAGGTTCTCGATCTTTACACTTACAGGATTGGTCTTCAGAATATGGACTATTCTTATGGTGTGGCCATCAGCGTTGTGAAGTCTCTTGTAAGTATCTCGTTGGTTGTGGTAGCAAATCTGGTTGCCAAAAAGATCAGAGGCAAAGCAGTTATCTAAAGGAGAGACAATTATGGGCAAAATGAAAATTAAAACTTCACCATCAAGAAAAGCATTTCTTGTGTTTGATTCTTTGCTGATGATACTGCTTGCACTGGTTTGTATTTATCCGTTTTGGTACGTGTTATGCTATTCATTCAGTGACACAACAGCAGCATCTGTAAATCCTCCTGTGATACTTCCGTCTGGATTTACACTCAGTAACTATAAAGAAATTCTCACACTGAAGGGTTTCTTTCCGGCATTAGGAATGTCTGTGCTGAGAACAGTAGTAGGAACGGGGTTATCCGTATTCTGCTGTTCATTCCTTGCTTATCTTTTCACAAAAGATAAAATGCCGGCAAGAAAGATATTATATCGTTTTGTTGTATTTACCATGTATATTAGTGGTGGTATGATCGCAACATATATTGTAATAAAATCCTATGGATTGTTAAACAATTTCTGGGTATATATTTTACCTACAATGATTTCAGCCTACAATATGATATTGATCAAAACATACATAGAACAGCTTCCTCCAGCACTGGAAGAATCTGCTGCTCTGGATGGGGCCGGATATATAACCTGCTTTTTCAAAATTATACTTCCACTTTGCAAACCAATCATTGCAACAGTTGTAGTCTTTGTTGCTGTAGGCCAGTGGAACTCATGGTTTGATAATCATATTTATACTCGTGCCAATGAATCACTGACAACATTACAGTACTTATTGTATAACTATCTCAATGAGGCACAAAGACTGGCAGAACAGTTAAAGACTGCATCCAGTGGAGCTGATATGACGCAGGCAATGGCGGCTATTTCTCCAAAAGGAATTCGTATGACAATAACTGTCCTGGCTTCCTTACCAATTTTTGCATTATATCCATTTATGCAGAAATATTTCTCAAAAGGTATTATGGTCGGAGCGGTTAAAGGCTGATCATTAAAATCCCTGGCACTCGGATTGTAACGGATGTCAGGGATTTTTATTTTACGAAAGATAAAAAAATACATGGATATTACCAAGTCAGTATTTTTATAGATACTGTAGGAAACGGAACTCCGCAGAACCGGACTCTGCAACAAGGGATAACGGGAGATTACAGAATAATGTTAAATAATTATGATTTTATGAATGATGACGAAATGAACTATATACAGGCCTGCCTGGAATTTGCTGCACAGTTAGGGCAGATTGCTGATGACACTCTGGAAGCAGTAGAACGCAGACGCATATTGGAAAATGAAAAAAGAAAAGAACTTCTTGAAAAAGGAATTACTGTTTATGGTCTGAGTAATTTCTCAGTGCCTGCATATATACAGTATGAGCTGACAAGATTCCGACTGGATTTTGTCGCAGAGAAAGCTTTGATCAAAAGAAGTTATAATTATTCAATGATTACTTCCAAAGACATGGTTTCATTTTGGAATGAGCATCGGGAACTGTTTACCCGTTACCAGGGTGACAGTTTTTCCTATGATGAAGTTGCCATGGTAATAAGGAAACGGATACGGGAGAAGGAATATGAGCAGGAAATTCAAAACATATTACGTAAGCAGCATTAATGGAGATGACTGTAAGAATGGTGAAACACCGGAAACAGCATTTGGATCCCTGGACAGGATTAATAATCTGGAATTAAACCCAGGTGATCGTGTTTTACTGGAAAGAGGATCTGTTTTTGAAAACCAGTACCTGCATATAAAGGGCAAAGGAACCAGATCTGACAGAATTGAAATCGGTACTTATGGAGAAGGAACCATGCCGTGCATTCATTCAAATGGCAGCGGAATATGGTATCAGGATTATGGCACACCTCTGGATTCGCCATCTCATGTATATAAAGGAGAAGTATCATCTGCCTTACTTCTTTATGATGTGGAATATATTTTGGTTCATGATCTGATCATAACAAACTCATCTCCATACACAAACATAGAAGAATATGCGGCACCACACAAAATGGACAGAACCGGCATTGCTGTAGTGGCGAAAAACGGTGGAACACTTCATGACATCACCATACGAGATGTATGGGTTCATGATGTTACAGGAAACGTTTATAACAAGCATATGAACAATGGCGGTATTTATATGACTGCCTTAACACCGGACAATGAAGAAAAAACAGGAGTCGCAAGATATGACGGGATCACTGTAGAGAATTGTACTGTGTGGAGAGTCAGCCGGTGGGGAATTGCTGTGGGATATACTTATCAGCATCAGAAGTTTTCCGGGGTAGAGCTTGATGAAGAAACTTTCAGGAAATACGGACATGAGAATATAATCATACGCAATTGCTATGTCAGCCAGGCAGGAGGAGATGCCATTACTCCTATGTATTCCCTTGAGCCATTGACAGAACATAATATTGCAGATAGCTGTGCAAAAGAGATGAATGATTCTGTGTATCGATATCCGGAAGACAGAATGGGAAAGGTAGCGGCTGCCATATGGCCATGGAAATGTAAAAATGCCCGGTTCTGTTACAATGAAGTTACAGATACCAGACTGAACCAGGATGGTATGGCATATGATGCAGATTCCGGAGATGGTACCTTATATGAGTATAATTCCAGCCGGTCAAATGAGGGCGGTTGCATTATGTTCTGTATGGAGGAAGCTGTTCATAATATCTTCCGTAAAAATATCAGTTATGATGATCTGGGAGGGATTATCAGTCCGGCATGTAATCCGGATGCCCTTGTGACTGAAAATGAATTCTATATGAGACGTGAAGTTCCACTGATAAGGGAAAGTATGCAGGATGGGACAGTTACTTTAAAAAATAATAAAATTACAATAATCAAGGAGGACGGAAAGTAAGATGACTCAGAGAAAAGGCAGAGTAACAATACCAACAGATCTGGATGTGGTTCCACAGACACTGGAAATGTTAGATAAATGGGGAGCTGATGCAATAAGAGACTGCGATGGAACAGAGTTTCCGGAAAAACTCAAAAATACAGGAGCAAAAATTTATGCTACGTATTATACAACCCGAAAAGATAATAAGTGGGCAAAAGAAAATCCAGATGAAATACAGCAGATGTATATTATGACGTCATTCCATACAGCTGTTTCAGATACACTTGAGATACATCTCATGGATCATCTCTATCCGGACATGCTTGCTGTGAACACAAGAGATGACATTCAGAGATGGTGGGAAGTAATTGATCGTACTACCAGTGAAACAGTTGATACAAAATATTGGTCTTATGATGAAAAGAGCGGAAATGTTGTTATACATCCTTCAATTGCATTCCATGAATATACCGTAAGTTTTCTGGCTTATATCATGTGGGATCCTGTACATATGTATAATGCAGTTGTCAATGAATGGAAAGATGTTGAACCACAGATTACTTTTGATGTACGGCAGCCCAAGACAAAAGCACATTCTATGTTGCGGCTCAGAAAATTCCTTGAAAACCATGATTATGTAGATGTCGTAAGATTTACTACATTTTTTCACCAGTTTACCCTGATCTTTGACGAACTGGCAAGAGAAAAATATGTTGACTGGTTTGGTTATTCAGCCTCCGTCAGTCCTTATATCCTGGAACAGTTTGAAAAGGAAGTTGGATATAAATTCCGCCCGGAATTTATCATCGATCAGGGATATATGAATAATACATATCGTATTCCTTCAAAAGAATTTCAGGATTTCCAGGCTTTCCAGAGAAGAGAAGTGGCTAAACTGGCTAAAGAGATGGTTGATATTGTTCATGAGTATGGAAAAGAAGCCATGATGTTTATGGGTGACCACTGGATCGGTATGGAACCATTTATGGATGAATTTGCATCTATTGGATTGGATGCGGTTGTAGGAAGTGTGGGAAATGGAGCAACCCTGCGTTTGTTCAGCGATATCAAGAATGTTAAATATACAGAAGGAAGATTTCTTCCGTATTTCTTTCCAGATACATTCCATGAGGGTGGAGATCCGGTAAAGGAAGCAAAAGTGAACTGGGTAACAGCAAGGAGAGCCATTCTGAGAAGCCCGATTCAGAGAATCGGATATGGCGGATACCTGAAACTTGCTCTGGAATTTCCGGATTTTGTGCAGTATATCCAGGAGGTTTGTGATGAATTCCGTACTTTATATGATAATATTCAGGGAACTACTCCGTATTGTGTGAAACGTGTAGCAGTTCTGAATTGCTGGGGTAAAATGCGTTCCTGGGGAAATCACATGGTACATCATGCGATTTATTACAAGCAGAATTATTCTTATTTTGGAATTATAGAGGCATTAAGTGGTGCACCGTTTGATGTATCCTTTATTAGCTTTGATGATATCCGTGAAAACAGAGAACTGTTGAAAAATTTTGATGTGATCATTAACGTAGGAGATGCAGACACTGCACAGACAGGTGGCGAAAACTGGATTGATGAAACAATCAGTACTGCCATCAGAGAATTTGTCTATAATGGTGGAGGATTTATAGGAGTAGGGGAACCAGCTGCTCATCAGTGGCAGGGTAAATTCTTCCAGTTGGATGATATCCTTGGTGTAGAAGAAGAACGAGGATTCAACTTAAATACTGATAAATATAACTGGGATGAGCATAGAGATCACTTTATCCTTCAGGATACAGAGGGCGATGTTGATTTTGGTGAAGGCAAGAAAAATATTTTTGCATTGCCGGAAACAGAAATTCTGATCCATAAAAATCAGGAAGTACAGATGGCTGTAAAGACCTTTGGAAAAGGACGAGGTGTTTATATCAGTGGTCTTCCATATAGCTTCGAGAATAGCCGTGTACTTTATAGAGCAGTTCTCTGGTCAGCATCTGCTGAGAAGGAACTTTATTGCTGGTATTCTTCAAATTATAATGTTGAGGTTCATGCATATGTTAAAAATAAGAAATACTGTGTTGTGAACAATACTTATGAACCGCAGGATACAACGGTATACATCGGAGATGGAAGCAGTTTTGAACTTCATATGGAACCAAACGAGATTAAATGGTATCAAATTCAGTGATGAATCTGTCTGGCACAGGGTCACCAGACGTTCAGGAGGGTATATATGGTTATTTACAAAGGAAAAGACTATAAGGATGTTAGCAGAAAAGCAGCAAATATTATGTCCGCACAGATTATCATGAATCCTAGATCAGTGCTGGGCTTAGCAACTGGTTCAACACCAGTGGGTATGTATCAACAGTTGATCGAATGGTATAAAAAAGGGGATCTTGATTTTTCAAAAATTACTACTGTAAATTTGGATGAATATAAAGGTTTGTCTCCAGACAATGATCAGAGTTACCGATATTTTATGGATCAAAATTTATTGGACCATATAAATATTGAAAAATCCCATACATATGTTCCGGACGGAATGGATGCAGACAGTGAGCATGCCTGTAAAGAATATGACAAGATAATTTCCATGGTGGGTGGGATTGATATGCAGCTTCTTGGAATTGGAGGAAATGGTCATATTGGATTCAATGAACCTGGAGTAGCATTTGAAAAAGAAACGCATTGTGTAAATCTTACAGAAAGTACTATCAAGGCAAATGCCCGTTTTTTTAAGAGCATAGATGATGTACCGAAGCAGGCGTATACTATGGGAATTAAGAATATCATGTCCGCAAAGAAAATATTATTGATTGCTACCGGTTCATCTAAGGCAAAAGCTATTTATGATTCCCTTTACGGACCGATTACTCCAAATGTACCGGCTTCAATTCTTCAGCTTCATCCCGATGTAACTATAGTTGCAGATGAAGACGCATTACAACTTTTATGAAAATAGTACAGATAACATAATGTTAATATAGGAGGATAACACGAATGGACCATTGGATATTAAGCTACAAAAGCCCGGCAGAAGCCTGGAATGAGGCACTGCCGCTCGGAAACGGAACTCTTGGAGTGATGTCCTATGGCCGTCTGGAAAATGAAACACTTGAACTGAATCTTGATACTTTATGGTCCGGTGACGGCAGTTCAAAGCTGAATAAAAACGGCCATGCTGATCTTGGGCATCTGCGAAAGCTGCTTAAAGACCAGAAGCATCAGGAAGCAGAAGATTATTGTAGGAAACATATCCTGGGTGACTGGACGGACAGTTACCTCCCGGCTGGCAGACTCAATATGAGTCTGCAGATGTCCGGACAGGCACCCGGCGGATATGTACGCCAGCTCTCTTTGAACCATGCGGTGGAAACAGTGGCATCTGCAGGGTATAAAAGGGAGCTGTTTGTGAGCATGGCAGATCCTCTGCTGGCAGTCCATTTCCAGGCAGCCCATAAACAGAAACTTCATCTTGAGATTTCACTGGAAAGTGAGATCAGATATGAGAAAATAAAAAACTGTGAAGATACCGTTTTACTTTCTGGACGGGCACCTTCTTATGTGGCACCGCCATACTATGACTGCCCGGAACCGGTTGTTTATGAGGCCGGAAAAGGAATCCGGTTTACACTGGCTGTAAAGGTTGTTGTACCGCAGGGCAGTGTGAAATGCTGTGATGGTAAGCTCCTGATCGAGGGAGAACAGGACATATTTGTTTATTTTACAGGAAATACAGATTTTGGACGGAATGCAGATACACCACAGCTGGAAAAAGAGTGTATGGAAGTATTGGAAGATCCGGATTATGAACAGCTGAAGAAAAGACATCTGGGAGAATACCATAAATATTTTAACCGTATGGAATTATCACTGAACGACACCAGGGAAAACCGTTTGGCAGAGATGATGTTCCATTATGCCAGATACCTGATGATCTGTTCCTCCAGACCGGGAAGCCAGTGTGCAAACCTCCAGGGAATCTGGAACAACAGGATGCGTGCCCCCTGGAGCAGTAATTATACCGTTAATATCAACACGGAGATGAATTACTGGATGGCTGAGAGATGCAACCTGAGCGAATGTCAGGAACCACTCTTTGACCTGATCTGCCGGACAGCAGAGGATGGACGGGAGACAGCCAGGGAGGTCTATGGACTTTCCGGATGGGTGAGCCACCACAACCTGGATATCTGGGGACATTCCGGACCTGTTGGATATTTCGGGCAGGATGAGGACCCCTGTTCCTATTCTATGTGGCCTATGAGTTCGGGATGGCTCTGCCGGCATCTCTGGGAACATTACTGCTATACAGAAGACCTGGATTTCCTGAAAGACAGAGCATATCCGGTGATCGAGGGAGCCGTAAAGTTCTATCTTGGGTTCCTGTTCCCATATGGGGAATACTATGTTACCGGGCCTTCCACTTCCCCGGAAAACCGTTTCTGTGGAGAAGATGGAAAATCCCACAGTGTGGGAATGGCATCCACCATGGATATCAGCATCCTGAAAGAACTGTTTGGGTACTACCTGAAAATATGTAACATCCTGGGCATAGAGGGAGAGACAGCGGATGTAAAACGGGTACTTTCAAAACTGCCGCCATTTAAGACGGGAAGCTTTGGACAAATCCGGGAATGGTTCCTGGATTATCCGGAAACAGAGATCCATCACCGCCATGTTTCCCATCTGTATGGTCTTTATCCCGGAAACCTGATCACAGAAAAAAACCCGGAGCTTCTGGAAGCCTGCCGGGTGGCTCTGGAAAGGCGCGGGGACGAAGGAACCGGATGGTGTATGGCATGGAAGGCCTGCCTCTGGGCCAGACTCCGGGACGGGGAACATGCACTGGGGCTTTTGAAAAACCAGCTCCGTTATACCAGGGAGGAAAATATTTCCTGTGTGGGAGGCGGCATTTATCCCAATATGCTGTGTGCACACCCACCGTTCCAGATCGATGGGAACTTTGGCTTTGCAGCTGCGGTTGCAGAGATGCTTATCCAGAGCAGGAAAGGGTATATCCTGTTACTTCCGGCACTTCCGGATGAATGGAA